>Ga0315905_10000006_pt1 | contig 225029 bp, 215 predicted proteins | sample LakEriMetagenome_5_FD_203522 | JGI IMG/M metagenome (GOLD analysis project Ga0315905, IMG submission 203522) | Freshwater fungal communities from buoy surface, Lake Erie, Ohio, United States - Buoy 4 MA121 | ecosystem: Environmental > Aquatic > Freshwater > Lake | place: USA: Lake Erie, Ohio...
ATTCATGGGGCGAGCGCCGCGAACGCGCGACCGCGCAGATCGACGAAATCGGCGCGCGCATCGAAGAGACGCGCGAAGAGCAGGTCATTCTCGCCGAAGCGCCGAATGAATTCATCCAGCAGCGCCGCGCCCTGATGGACCAGATCGCCCAGTCCGAAGAGGCCCGCCGACAGGCATCCGACAAGCGCGCTGCGGCCGAAAACGACCTGGCAGAAGCCGACCGTCTCGCCCGCCATTCGCTCGATGCCATGAGCCAGGCGCGCGAAGAGCGCGCCCGCACTGAGGCGCGCGTCGAGGCTTTGCGCGAGCGCAAGGAACAGATCATCCATGCGATCACGACCGATCTCGAATGCCAGCCCCATGAAGTGGCCGCACTCGCCGGCGTGTCAGCAGATGATGAACTGCCCTCTGCCGCAGAGGTTGAGCGGACGCTGGAACAATTGAAGAGCGATCGCGAACGTCTGGGCGCGGTCAATCTGCGTGCGGAAGAAGAATTGCAGGAGCTCGAAACCAAGGCCGACGCCATGGTGACCGAGCGCGACGATCTCACCGAGGCCATTCGCAAATTGCGCATCGCCATCCAGAGCCTCAACAAGGAAGGGCGCGAGCGTCTTGTCGAGGCCTTCCACAAGGTGAATGGACATTTCAAGGATCTGTTCACGTCGCTGTTTGGCGGCGGCTCCGCCGAATTGCAATTGATCGAAAGCGACGATCCGCTCGAGGCCGGTCTTGAAATTCTCGCCCACCCGCCCGGAAAGAAGCCGCAGACCATGACTTTGCTCTCGGGCGGCGAACAGGCGCTCACCGCCATGTCGCTCATTTTCGCGGTCTTCCTGACCAATCCCTCGCCCATTTGCGTGCTGGACGAAGTGGACGCGCCGCTCGACGATTCCAACGTCGAGCGTTTCTGCGATCTTCTGGAAGCGATGCGCGGGCGCACGGATACGCGTTTTGTCACGATCACGCATAATCCGATCACCATGGCCCGCATGGATCGCCTCTTCGGGGTCACCATGGCAGAGCGCGGCGTCTCGCAACTCGTCAGCGTCGATCTGCAACAGGCCGAGAAGTTTTTGGAACCGGCGTAAGCGCAGCCTCAACGGCAGAAATCCAAAGGGCGGCTTGCGGGCCGCCCTTTTCGTTTAGCGTGGCGCGCAAGGGACGGGAACTCCAATCTGGCAAGCTTGACCGGAGCAACCAATGAGGTTTGGCTAAGAGATATTTTTACGATTGCTTTGTATCTAATTGGATACTATTATGTTCGAGCTTGTCAGATCGTCCGATTTTGACGAATGGCTTCGCGCGTTGCGGGATCTGAAGGCGAAAGCGCGGATAATTGCGCGTTTGCGCTCTGCATCCGCAGGCAATTTCGGCGACTGCAAACCGGTCGGCGAAGGCATTTCGGAAATGCGTGTGCATGTTGGGGCGGGCTATCGCATCTACTTCATGCAAGCGGAAAAAACTGTTTTCGTTCTGCTTTGCGGTGGCGACAAAGCAAGCCAACAGACTGATATTGCGAGTGCAAAAAGGCTCGCTCGTGACTGGAGAGAGATTCATTGATGAAATCCAGCTTCGCTCCATTCGACCCAGCCGATTATCTCGACGATTTGGGTGTCATTGCCGAATATCTCTCGGCGGCGGCGGAAGACCCAAACCCTGATGTCTTTATCGCGGCGCTAGGCGATGTTGCGCGTGCACGGGGCATGGCACATGTTGCGAAGGAATCGGGACTGGGGCGCGAGAGCCTCTACAAGGCGCTGAGTTCCGGCGCGCATCCGCGTTACGAAACGGTCAGCTCCGTTTTGCATGCACTGGGCTTGAAACTCGCCGTCGTGGCCGATGAGAATGGCTGATTGTCATTGCAATAAAGCCATCCAGAGCAACCGCCATGAATTGCCACATCGGCCTTCGACCTCCTCGCAATCATGCGAATATCAATTCCCGCCGCGCCAGATATCGTCACCATTGATATCGGCGACGCGTTGCTTGCCGATATAGGCCATGGTCCGACGCATTTCATCTTTCAGAATGTGCAGGGCTTTTGCTGCACCAGCCTCGCCGCCAGCGCCAATGCCATAGAGCGTTGCGCGGCCGGTGAAAACAGCATGGGCGCCGAGCGCCAGGCATTTCACAATATCGCTGCCGCGCCGCACGCCGGAATCGACAAAGACTGTTGTGCGATGGCCGACAGCCGATGCAATGCCGGGCAGGACATCGAGCGTGGAGGGAGCTGAATCCATATTGCGGCCGCCATGGTTCGACACGACGATTCCATCGACGCCATGATCGAGTGCGCGGCGCGCGTCATCTGCCCGCATGATGCCCTTGATGACGAGTTTTCCGGGCCAGATCTCGCGCAATTTATCGACATCCGCCCAGCTGACGCGATCGGCGCGCAAGGCCTTTGCCTGCGATGAAGCGCCGGTGAATTTCTCGCGATATTGTTCCGGATAATTGGCATGTTCGGGCATGCCGCTTGTGGCGGCATAACGGCCGATGACTGTCGCCATCCATTCGGGATGCAACAGCATGTCGATGACGCTTTTGGCGTTGATGCGATAGGGCTGCGAAAAACCGTTGCGGGCATTATGTTCGCGATTGGCGCCATGGCCGATATCGACGGTCCAGATCAGCGTCTCGAAACCTGCTGCTGCTGCACGGCGCACGAGCTCGTAAGACAATTCCTTTTCGCGCCACATGTAGAGCTGGAACCAGGGCCTGCCGCCTGCTTCGGCGACTTTTTCCATCGGCGTATTCGAGCCAGTGGCAAGCGTGAAAGGAAGCCCCGCGCGCGCTGCTGCTTTGGCCAATTCATATTCACCTTGGTACCAGCACAGGCCGGCAATGCCGGTTGGCGCGATCACCATGGGCAGAGCCGCAGGCTTGCCGAAAATCTCCGTGGCAAATTGCACATCGGACACATCGACCAGCACGCGGTTGAGCAATTTGAGCTCTTCGAAGGCGCGGCGATTATTGGCCAGCGCCACCATATCCTCGGTGCCCTTGTCGATATATTCGAACACGCCCTTGGGCAGGCGGCGGCGCGCCACATCGCGCAGATCGGCAATATTGTAGCAGCGGTCGAGACGACCCATTTTCCCCCCTCGCGCGGATTTGGTGAGCGCGTTTGATTTGACGGGAAGTTTAGGGAGACCGGCACGCGCTGTCACGTCGATCGGTGGCAATCGCCCTCATCCGTCTGGCTTCGCCAGCCACCCCACCCCCGCCGCCGCGGCTCGATTGCGCTGGCGGAAATCGCCCAGGACGTGCGCCTCGACATAACGGGGGAAAGGCGCGACCCGGATTTCGTGATTTAAGGCCCCTCGCGCAGGCTCAAAGAGGCCCGATTCTGCCCCTTCGTCCTGCCCCTGCCTGCGACCTTCGTTCACACCCCCGTGCAAGGCTTGAAAATGCTTTTATAACAGATGTTTATGGGGGGCTACCCGAACCTTGACAGGCCCCCTCCCCAACAATATGGTGCGCGCGGCTCTCAGGGGTTTGATCCGCTTTTTCCAATCTGCCGTTTGCATTTCGCTTCCAACAGGGCGCTCACGGGACCCCGCCGGCTCAGCCGCAAGCGGACCCAAAGGTCGCCTTGAGCCGTTGATAGGCCAAGACCTTCTCGGAGAAGCGCAATGTCTGACGACGACAGAGAGGCCAAAAAAGAGGAACAGGCTCTGAAGGCGCGGCTCGAGGCTCTCTCGAAGGCGCTGGACCGGCAAAAGCAGGATCGATCCGATCGTGACGATGCCGAGAAAGCCGAAATGAAAACGGGACGCGCCATGAGCCTCGGCTTTCGCGTGCTCTCGGAATTTGTGGCGGGTATAGGTGTCGGCGCCTTTATGGGCTGGTATCTCGACAGCTGGCTCGGCACAAAGCCGGTGATCCTGATCGTCATGACGACGCTCGGAACAATCGCCGGGTTCTGGAATGTCTATCGCCTCGCGGCCGCCCCGACAGGGACGCCTGGCCGGGACGACAGACGATCCGACTGATTGAATTTCTCCGCGCCGCAGGCGCGACAGACAGGGGCTGAAGACAGTGGCGACAGGCAACGCGATCGATCCGATCCATCAGTTCATCGTGACTCCGCTGGCCCAGATCAGCATTGGCGGCGTCGATGCATCCTTCACGAATGCATCTTTGTTCATGGTGATCGTGCTTCTCGCCGTCACTTTCCTGATGATCGTCGGCACGGCGCAAAAGAGCCTGGTGCCCGGACGCCTTCAGGCAGCTGCCGAAATGTCTTATGAATTCGTCGCCTCGACTGTGCGCGGCACGACCGGCACCGAGGGAATGAAATTCTTCCCGCTCGTCTTTTCGCTGTTCATGTTCGTTCTCTTCTCGAACCTGATCGGCCTGATCCCCTTCACCTTCACGGTGACGTCGCAGATTGTCGTGACCTTCGCACTGGCTGCGCTGGTGATCCTGACCGTGATCATTTACGGCATTGCCCGCCACGGCACGCATTTCCTGCATCTCTTCGTGCCGTCGGGCGTCGCGCCCGCACTGCTCCCCTTCATCGTGATGATCGAAGTGATTTCCTTCATCTCGCGCCCGATCTCGCTCTCTGTTCGTCTCTTCGCGAACATGCTGGCGGGCCATATCACGCTGAAAGTCTTCGGCGCCTTCGTTGCCCTGCTTCTTGGCTCGGGCGCTTGGGCGGCGATTGCGCCACTGCCGCTTCTGGGCATTGTCGCATTGACGGCGTTCGAACTGCTGGTTGCTTTCCTGCAGGCTTACGTCTTTGCCATCCTTACCTGCGTCTATCTCAACGACGCACTCCACCCGGGTCACTGATAAATATCTGAACAACAAATAGAGCGACCCACAGCAAAACCTCTGAAGGAGTTTAAAATGGATCCTATTGCAGCTAAGTACATCGGCGCCGGCCTGGCGACCATCGGCATGGGTGGCGCAGCCATCGGCGTCGGCGCGATCTTCGGCCAGTTCCTCTCGGGCGCTCTGCGCAATCCGTCGGCAGCTGACGCCCAGTTCGGCCGCGCCTTCATCGGCGCCGCGCTCGCTGAAGGTCTTGGCGTGTTCTCCTTCCTCGTTGCGCTGCTCCTGCTCTTCGTGGTCTGACGATAAAATCTGCGCGGCCGCTTGCGCTTTGCCTGCGGCCGCGTTTTCCCATGTTTGAAAATTCCAACTGGACGAGCAAAAGGCCATGATCAACCAGGCCCATGCAGCAACCGCTGCGGTCGCCGGCGCTGCCCCTGAAAAGGGGGTATTCCCGCCCTTCGACCCGAATGTTTTTGCGCCCCAGCTCATCTGGCTCGCGCTGATTTTCGGCGCCCTCTATTTTCTCATGTCGCGCATTGCGCTGCCCCGGATCGAGAACATTCTCGAAAATCGCCGCGCCCGTATCGCCGGCGATCTCGACGATGCTGCCGACATGCAGGGCAAGGCGCAGGCTGCCGGCGCCGCTTATGAAAAGACCCTGAGCGACGCCAAGGCCAATGCGCAGACCATGGCGCAGCAAATGCGCGACAAGCTCGCCGCAGAATCAGCCACCAAGCGCAAAAGCCTGGAAGACCAGCTGAACGCCAAACTGGCCGATGCCGAGCGCGCCATTGCCGCAACCAAGGCGCAGGCCATGAGCCATGTGAGCGAAATCGCCACCACAGCGGCGAGCGACATCGTCACCCATATCACCGGCAAGCCGGCCGACGCGCAGAAGATCGCTGCTGCGATCGCCGCGACCAAGGGCTGAGGAGAGCAGAATGTTCAACGACGCCTTTTTCGTCGCCCTCGGCTTCGCGCTCTTCGTTGCGCTGCTTGGCTATCTGGGTGTGCACAAGACGGTCACCGGCGCGCTCGACAATCGCGCGCAGAAGATCCAGGCCGAACTCGACGAAGCCAAGCGCTTGCGCGAGGAAGCAGCTGCGGTTCTCGCTTCTTTCGAAAAGAAGCGCGCCGAGGCGGAAGCCGAAGCCCAGGCCATTGTCGCCCAGGCTCGCGCCGAGGCTGAGGCTCTTGCCAAGGAAACCGCCCAGCGCATGGAAGAATTCATCGCGCGCCGGACCAAGCAGGCCGAGACAAAAATCGCTGCTGCCGAAGCCCAGGCCGCACTGGATGTGCGCGCCGCTGCTGCCGATGCAGCCGTGAAAGCCGCAGAAATCGTACTCTCGGCAGAAGCGAAAGGTGCTGCCGGCGAACAGCTGGTTGCCAAGGGCATTGCCGATCTCAAGGCGCTGACGCACTGAGATTGGCGAGAACGCTGAATTGAAAAACCCCGGTGTGAAAACACCGGGGTTTTTTGTTTTGCAGAATTTTTGTGCGCGCTCCCTCTCCCGCAAGGCGGGAGAGGGAGAACGGCATCACTCCGCCACAGGTTGCAGCGGAGTCCAACGCAAGACGGGCGAGCGTGCGGCCTTTGTCTCATCCAGCCTGCGGCGCGGGGCCAGATAGGGTGCGCCGGAAAAACGCTCCTTCTCGCCGCGCAAGGCGCTGAAAGCCAGATCGCGCAGCGTCATGATGAAGAGATCGAGCGAGGCCCGGCTCTCCGATTCCGTCGGCTCGATCAGCATGGCGCCGTGTACGACCAGCGGGAAATACATGGTCATCGGATGATAGCCCTCGTCGATCATCGCTTTGGCGAAATCGAGCGTGGTGATGCCCGTATCCTTCAGCCATGTATCGTCGAAGAGCACTTCATGCATGCAGGGACGATTGCCGAAAGGCAGGCTCATCAGATCGGCAAGACAGGCGCGCACATAATTGGCGTTGAGCACGGCATCTTCGGATGCCTGTTTCAGCCCATCGCCACCATGCGAGAGAATGTAGGACAGCGCGCGCACGAACATGCCCATCTGGCCATGAAAGGCCGTCAGGCGACCGAGCGCCTGCGTGCCCGCTGCATCCTCGACCATCTGCAAAGTCTCGCCATTGCGGCGCACGAAAGGCACCGGCGCAAAGGCCGACAGACGCGAGGACAAAACAACCGGACCCGAGCCCGGCCCGCCGCCGCCATGAGGCGTCGAGAATGTTTTGTGCAGATTGATATGCATGGCATCAATGCCGAGATCGCCCGGCCGCACTTTGCCGACAATGGCGTTGAAATTCGCGCCATCGCAGTAAAAATAACCGCCGCCCTCATGCAGGATCTGCGCAATCTCGACGATCTCTGTCTCGAACAGGCCGCATGTATTGGGATTGGTCAGCATGATGGCCGCCACATCCGGGCCCATCAAGGCGCGAACAGCATCGGGATGCACTTTGCCATCGGCGCCGGCGGGCACAGATTTGACCTCAAAACCAATCGCTGCAGCCGTTGCCGGATTGGTGCCATGCGCGCTTTCCGGAACGAGAACGAAGCGGCGCGTCGCTGCCTCGCCCTTTGCAGCAATCGCGGCCTTGATCGCCGCCATGCCGCAATATTCGCCATGCGCGCCAGCCTTGGGCGACATGGCAACTGAATCCATATTGGTGAGCGCCATCAGCCAGCCGGACAATTCCTCGATCAGGGCGAGAGCGCCCTGCACGGTGGATGGGGGCTGCAAAGGATGAATATCCGCAAAGCCCGGCAGACGCCCCATGGCCTCATTGAGGCGCGGATTGTGTTTCATCGTGCAGGAGCCAAGCGGATAGAGCCCTGAATCGATCGCATAATTTTTCTGCGACAGACGCACATAATGGCGCATGGCCTCAGGTTCTGAGAGGCCCGGCAATCCGATCTCTTCCTCGCGCATGAGCGCACCCAGCCGTGGCGCAAAAGTCTCCGGCTCATCGAGATCGACGCCAGTGACATCGATGCGACCCGTCTCGAAAATCAGCGCCTCTTCGAGCTGCAGCCCGCGATTGCCGGTGAATGTATCGTGCCAGGACAGACTGGCATCGCCTGCTTCGGTCGGACGTCCTTGCCGGTTCAGCATCACAGAACCTCCTTCAATGCGGCAACAAAGGCCGCGCGATCTTCATCGCTGTTCACTTCGCTATTGGCGACGATGAGAAGATCGTCGAGACCCTTGCCCGGAAGCAGACGCGATGCGGGCACGCCGGCAAGAATGTTTTGGGCTGCAAGCTTTTCGACGATCTCATTGGCGTTGCCGCTGAGGCGCAAAGTGAATTCGTTGAAGAACGTCCCGTTCAAAAGCTCGACGCCCTTCACACCCTTCAGCATGTCGGCAAGTTTCACCGCATTGGCATGATTGATGCGCGCAAGACGCTTCAGCCCTGCCTCGCCCAGCAGGCTCATGTGAATGGTGAAAGCCAAAGCGCACAGGCCGGAATTGGTGCAGATATTCGACGTCGCCTTGTCGCGGCGAATATGCTGTTCGCGCGTCGACAGAGTGAGAACGAAACCGCGCCGCCCTTCCGCATCCGATGTCTGCCCGCAAAGCCGGCCCGGCATTTGACGGACATATTTTTGCCGCGTGGCAAACAGGCCGACATAGGGACCGCCGAAATTCAACGCATTGCCAATCGACTGGCCCTCGCCCACCACAATATCTGCGCCCATGGCGCCCGGCGATTTGACGAGCCCCAGCGACACCGCCTCGGTGAAGACGGCAATGAGAAGCGCGCCATGTGCGTGGCATTTTTCTGCCACCGCCGTGAGATCGCGCAAATTGCCGAAAACATCGGGCGTCTGCACGACGACACAGGATGTGTCGCCATCGATGGCGGCCAGCAAATCCTCGCGCGCCTCGACATCAGGGGAAAGCGTGACGACATCATCGCTCGCCAGTTCCGATTGCGTGCGCACCACGGATGCATAATGGGGATGGAGACCGCCCGACAGCACAGCCTTGCGACGCTTGGTGATGCGATGGGCCATGAGCACGGCCTCTGCCGTGCCGGTCGAGCCGTCATACATGGAGGCATTGGCCACATCCATGCCGGTGAGCAAAGCAACCTGCGTCTGGAATTCGAACAGGTAATGCAAAGTGCCCTGCGAAATCTCCGGCTGATAGGGCGTGTAGCTCGTCAGAAATTCCGAGCGCTGCACGAGATGATCGACGGTTGCAGGAACATGATGCTTGTAGGCGCCTGCCCCGACAAAGAAAGGCACGCTGCCGGCGGGCACATTGCGCGCCGCCATTTTTGCCAAGGCGCGCGCAACATTCTGCTCGGATTTGCGCCGCGGCAGATCGAGCGGCTCTTTCAGCAGCAAATGTCCGGGAACATCGGCGAAAAGTTCATCGACATGATCGACGCCAATGCGCGCCAGCATATCGGCGCGTTCCATCTCTGTATGGGGCAGATAACGCATCACCGCTCCTTCAGCCGCAGCTTTGCACAAAGGCCTCATAGGCCGTCCCATCCATCAGCTCGGACAATTCGCCGGCATTGCTGATGCGCATTTTCAGGAACCAGCCTTTTCCAGCCGCATCTTCATTGACGAGAGCCGGCGAGGATTCGAGTTCCGAATTGACTTCCACCACTTCGCCCGACACCGGCGCATAGACTTCGCTCGCCGCTTTCACGCTTTCAACGACAGCCGCCTGAGCGCCCTTGGCGACATTCGCGCCCGCCTGCGGCAATTCGACGAAAACGACATCGCCCAATTGCTTCTGCGCATAATCGGTAATGCCGACGACAGCGACATCGCCTTCGACGCGGATATATTCATGGTCTTTGGTGTAGCGGGTCTGGGCCATCATTTGCCTCGGAAGTAACGTGTGGGAACGAAGGGAAAGGTGGTCACTTGCGCCGGCAGCGGTTTGCCGCGCACGAGAATATCGAGCTGCGTGCCGGGTGCCGATGCGGCGGTCTCGACATAGCCCATGGCAATGGGTCTTTGCAGCGAGGGCGCAAAGCCGCCAGATGTCACACGCCCAACAATGGCGCCCGACCTGTTGGCAATCTCTGCGCCTTCACGCGCCGGAGCCTTGCCTTCAAGCGCCAGCGCCACGCGTTTGCGCGATGGGCCGGAAGCGATCTGCGCCTGCACGAGCGATGCGCCAGGAAAGCCGCCGTCCGTGCGGCGACGCTTCGAGACCGACCAGAGAAGATCGGCCTCAACAGGATTTGTCGTCTCGTCAATGTCGTGACCATAGAGACAAAGACCCGCTTCCAGCCGCAAGGAATCGCGCGCACCAAGTCCGATGGGCTTGACGCGATTGTCGGCGAGCAGACGTTTGGCAAAAGCCTCGGCCTGCGCATCGGGAACGGAGATTTCATATCCGTCCTCACCCGTATAGCCCGAGCGCGAAACGAAAAGCTCGACGCCGTCATATGCGACATTGCGCGCCGACATGAAGGGCATGTTTTCCACGCCGGGCAGAATGGCACTGAGCACCACAACAGCCTGCGGCCCCTGCAGCGCAAGCAGCGCACGCGTGTTGAGAATGTCGAGCGCAAGATCTGGCAGGCAAGCCGCCACATGGGCAAAATCATGCGCCTTGCGCGCCGCATTGACGACGAGAAACAGCCGGTCGTCGGCAATCCGCGTCACCATCAGATCGTCGAGAATGCCGCCCTGCGCATTGAGGAATTGCGTGTAGCGAATGCGCCCTTGCGCCAGAGCTGCAAGATCGCCCGGCACCAATGTCTCAAAACGCGCAATGGCCTGCGGGCCGCTGAGAAAAGCCTGGCCCATATGCGACACATCGAACAGGCCGGCAGCCGCGCGCGTATGCACATGCTCTGCAATAATGCCTTCATATTGCACGGGCATGTCATAACCCGCGAAAGGCACCATGCGCGCGCCCAATGCGCGATGCAGCGCATTCAGCGGCGTGACTGCAAGATGTTCGTGGGGATCAACCTCAACAGCCATATGACATCCGGACAAAAGAGCGCGCATCGTCAGCGACGGCTTCACGCCTTCGCTACGCGCCCCCTCTGTCCGTGGACCTGAGAGATTTCCCGCTTCGATAAGAAAAAGCGGTTACGCCCTTCGGTGGAACGTCACGCTCAAGGCGTGCGCTCGCTTTCCAGAGTGTCATCCCCTCGCGGTCCATTGGCCTGAGCGTTTCCGGGGCGGTTGCGCCTTCGGCGCCGGTTGAGCTTTCAAAGTGAAAGCCTCGCCGGACTCTTCCGCGTGGGGTCTTTGACTGACGTGGCGACCGTGCCCCCGTCAGGCGATTCGAGTCAATCGCAGCAAGGGGCTGCGAGACGTTTAGACACAGGCGAAAAGCCTCAGCGCGCGCCGAGCCCGATCATCACCGTATAGTCGAGATTGGCTTCCTCGCGCAGGTAGGGAACGATCAGAGGATCTGCGACAAGGGTGAAGCTGGTGTTGAGCTGGCCCGCAGGAATGGTGGCCGGCACGTTATAAACTTTCGAGGCGATGATTTTCTGATCCGAATCGCGCTTGATGCCGACGCGAACGGGAACAGTGAACGAGCCCGCACCGCCTGCAGGCCCGGCGAGAACGCGGCCCGAGACGCCGACGCGAATCGAAATCTGTTTATTGGCAACCGTGCATTCGCGCGATGCATCGGCGATTGAAAACTGGTGGCGCAAGCCTTCACCTGAGCCGATGCGCTGCGCCGCGCCGCCCTCGAAAACTTCGATTGGCGGACAATCGACCTTATCGGGGGTCGCTGCCAGTTTCGCCATATCGATCGGCTCCGGCGCCTTCGGCGAATTGAAGGCAATGAGATTGCCGATGGAAGTACCCGTGCTGCCACAGCCCGAAAGCAAAAGCGCGCAGGCGCCGGCAAGGAAAATCCTGTTCATCCCGTCCGCTCTTTCTTCATTTTGCGCCAATCAAGGCAGCTTTTCGAAACCCGCACCAAAACCGGAAAGCGCCAAAGGCAAGCCTATGCCTTCTTCCGGCGTGTTGAAAACGATGAATGTGGCCGTCGTGCCGGCGCGCAATTGTTCGAGCAGCCGGTCTTCCATAATCACTTCGGCAACGCAGCCCGTCGGCAGGCAGCGCACGAAACCGGCGCGGCCCACATCGGCCTGATCGATCTTGAGACCAAGGCCGGCGGGCAGAAGCACGCCCAGAGGCGCAATGACGCGCAAGAGCCGCGACTTTCCGTCAGCCGTTTTCAAAACGATGACCACGACCGAAACATTGGGCTTGTCGTCGGCCGCGATCGACTGGATCAGGGCGCATTGTTCGCGCATCGCACCCGGCGGCGTCTCACAGCGCATTTCCCAATCGCCAAACTTGGCCTTGACCACACCTTGGGCGGCAGCCGGCGCAGCCAGAGCCATCAGCGCCAAAGCGCCATAAGCCGCCCTTGCCAGGAAATGCCCGCCGGTGGGCCTTGCTCGCTTTTGCATCGCAATTCCATATCGTGCCCGACCGCCGGGGGGCGGAAAGGGTCCATATTGGGCAAAACGGCTGCCGAACTGGCAATGCCCCGGACAGGGTTACGCATTGCCGTTGGGCGTAACAAATGGCCCGATCCTGTCAAGTCGGGCGCCGGAACGGTTCCGAATCATTTGATCCGCCCAAAACCCGCCGCACCCCCAAAAGCCCGCCCCTGACGGACAGGTCTGCCTTGCCAAAATAGGTATTTAAGCCTATTATCCGATTGGCGGCGTGGCTAGGGGAGCGTCTTTCTCCGCGCAGCAGGCCCTCTTGCCAGAGGGCAGCAAAATCGAGCGCGCTTATGCCGCAAGCTTTGAGGGCCTGACGTTGTTGCGCTGGCGCTCTCTTTGTGTTTTGAAACGCGCTCAATCGGGCTTTGCGAAGTCCGATGCGTGCGGTCGCCAAAAACGGGGGGCGATCGCGCGGTGCAGTCAAGAATATCCCCGACGCCGCAGCAGGAGCGACGACGTTCATGAGACAAGGCCTTTTCGGTGCGCAGGCATGGCGTACCTCAGTCTCGAAGGGGGCTCTTTGCCTCTCGGCACTTTCCGCCTCTTTCTGCCTCGCGACGAGCGCCTTGGCCCAGGGACAGAATCAGGCTTTCCAGCCTGGACTTTCCTATGCGGCCCCCAATCAGATGGGCATGATGCAACCGGCATCGCCTGTGGCGCGCGACATGGTTGCCTTCCACAACGATCTGCTGCTGCCGATCATCATTGCGATCTCGCTCTTTGTGCTGGCCCTGCTGGTCTATGTCGTGATCCGCTTCAATGAGGCGGCCAATCCGACGCCTTCAAACACGACGCACCACACCGGCCTCGAAATCGCCTGGACGGCCGTGCCGCTGTTGATCCTTGTGGTCATCGCCATTCCGTCCTTCCGCCTGCTCACCAAGCAGGTCGCCATGCCCCAGACCGACATGACGGTGAAGGTCACCGGCAAGCAATGGTACTGGACCTACACCTACCCGAAGGACGCCAGCGGCGGCTTCGAATTCGATTCCAACATGCTCGATCAGGAAAAGCTGGCCGCCGGCAAGCTGCGCCTGCTCGATGTGGACAATGAGGCGGTCGTGCCGGTCGGCAAGACGGTGCGCCTGCAGATCACGGCCGACGCTGTCGGCGTGATCCATTCCTTCACCATTCCCGCGCTCGGCGTTCGCATGGACGCGGTTCCCGGCCGCCTGAACGAAACCTGGTTCAAGGCCGAGAAGGAAGGCATTTTCTACGGCCAATGCTCCAAGCTTTGCGGCAAGGATCACGCCTATATGCCGATTGCTCTTCGCGTCGTCAGCGAACAGGCCTATGCCGCCTGGCTTGCAGACGCCAAGAAGAAATTCGCAACCGGCCCGAGCGATGTGACGGTGGCTGACGCCTCCGCCTCCATCCGCCAGTAACAAATACGTCTCCGACGAGGACCAAAGATGGCTACGACGGCTACCCATCACGACCATGACCATGCTCATGCCATTCCGACTGGCTGGCGGCGTTATCTCTTTTCGACGAACCACAAAGACATTGGCACGATGTACATCATCTTCGCGATTTTCGCGGGGATCATCGGCGGCCTTCTGTCCATCGCCATGCGTGCGGAACTCGCGGGAACGGGCGTCTCCGTCTTCCCGTGGATTTCCAAAATGCTCACGGGCGACGGTTCGTTCGATGCGGCGAAGAACATGTACAATGTGTTCATCACCGGTCACGGCGTTATCATGATCTTCTTCATGGTCATGCCGGCGCTCATCGGCGGTTTCGGCAACTGGTTCGTTCCGATCATGATCGGCGCGCCGGATATGGCCTTCCCGCGCATGAACAACATTTCCTTCTGGCTGCTGCCCGCCTCTTTCGCGCTGCTCATCATCTCGATGTTTGTCGAGGGTGCGCCGGGCTCCAAGGGCTTTGGCGGTGGCTGGGTCATGTATCCGCCGCTGTCGTCCAATGTCGGCCATCCCGGCCCGGCAATGGATTTCGTCATTCTGTCGCTGCATGTCGCCGGTGCGTCCTCGATTCTGGGCGCGATCAACTTCATCACGACGATCTTCAACATGCGCGCACCGGGCATGACGCTGCACAAAATGCCGCTGTTTGCCTGGTCGGTGCTGGTCACGGCCTTCCTGCTGGTTCTCTCGCTCCCGGTTCTCGCCGGCGCGATCACCATGCTGCTGACGGACCGTAATTTCGGCACGGCCTTCTTCGATCCTGCCGGCGGTGGCGATCCGATCCTGTTCCAGCATCTGTTCTGGTTCTTCGGTCACCCGGAAGTCTACATTCTCATCCTTCCGGGCTTTGGCATCATCAGCCACATCATCTCGACCTTCTCGAGAAAGCCCGTGTTCGGCTATCTCGGCATGGCCTATGCCATGGTGGCGATCGGCGTCGTCGGCTTCGTCGTGTGGGCGCACCACATGTACACGGTCGGCCTGTCGCTCAACACGCAGCGCTATTTCGTCTTCGCGACGATGGTCATCGCTGTGCCGACGGGCGTGAAGATCTTCTCCTGGATCGCGACTATGTGGGGCGGCTCGATCCGCTTCACCACGCCGATGCTCTGGGCCATTGGCTTCATCTTCCTGTTCACGGTTGGTGGCGTCACCGGCGTCGTTCTCGCCAATGCCGGCATCGATCGCTACATGCACGAGACCTATTACGTGGTGGCGCATTTCCACTACGTGCTCTCGCTGGGTGCGGTCTTCGCCCTGTTTGCGGGCTTCTATTACTGGTTCCCGAAAATGTCGGGCTACATGTACAGCGAGTTCCTCGGAAAGCTGCACTTCTGGGTCATGTTCGTCGGTGTGAACCTGACGTTCTTCCCGCAGCACTTCCTCGGCCTCGCCGGCATGCCGCGCCGCTACATCGACTATCCGGACGCCTATGTCATGTGGAACCAGGTCTCGTCCTACGGTTCCTATCTTTCGGGCGTCGGCGTTCTGATCTTCCTCTACCTCGTCTGGGAAGCTTTCAGCGCCAAGCGTCTGGCCGGCAACAACCCATGGGGTGAAGGCGCAACCACGCTCGAGTGGACCCTGCCCTCGCCGCCTCCGTTCCATCAGTTCGAGACGCTGCCGCGTATCACCGGCTCGAACCATTAATCAAAATCTCCGGCGGTTCATTGCGAGCCGCCGGAGCCTTCCTCCGAGCAGCGCGGGGCGCTGTTCTGACGAGGGCTCTGAAAATCCTCTCCCGGAGGGAGAAGGTTTGTGCGCAGCAGCCGGATGAGGGGTTACAAACTCTCCGGCTGAAATCGTAACCCCCTCATCCGTCATGCTTCGCATGCCACCTTCTCCCCTTGGGAGAAGGAGAAAACCAAAGGTTGGTTCATGAGTCTGGTCACGGGACACGAAATCAGCGACCTGCGGATCTCCGTTGCGGGGCCGAAGGATTATTTCGCGCTGCTCAAGCCGCGCGTCATGTCGCTTGTCGTGCTGACGGCTTTGGCCGGCATGATGATCGAGCCCGGAAAAGTGCATCCGCTGATCGGCTTTGTGTCGTTGCTCGCCATTGCGGTTGGCGCTGGCGCATCGGGCGCGCTGAACATGTGGTATGACGCCGATATTGACGCCAAAATGGGGCGCACAGCGCAGCGGCCGATCCCCGCGGGGCGCGTTCTTCCCAATGAGGCTCTGGGCTTTGGCCTCTTCCTGTCGGCTTTCTCCGTGTTGACGCTGGGTCTTGTCGCCAATTGGCTGGCCGCCGGCCTGCTCGCCTTCACGATCTTCTTCTATGCCGTCATCTACACAATGTGGCTGAAGCGCTGGACGCCGCAGAACATTGTCATCGGCGGCGCTGCCGGTGCATTGCCTCCCGTTGTCGCCTGCGCGGCTGTCACGGGTTCGGTGAGTCTGGCCAGCATCGTCCTTTTCGCCATTATCTTCATCTGGACGCCGCCGCATTTCTGGGCGCTCGCCATTGCCAAGGCCGGCGATTACGGCCGCGCCGGCGTGCCGATGATGCCCAATGTCAAAGGCGAGAAACACACACGGTTTGAGATGCTGGTCTATACGGCCATTATGGCGCCGGCCGGTGTCGTCCCCGCCCTGCTCGGACATGCCAGCATTGCCTATGGCGCAATTGCAGCCATTGCCGGCGCTTTCATGCTGCACCTCGCCATTCAGGTCTGGCGCGCAAAAGATGCCGACGATGCCGACAAGCCCTGCAAGAAATTGTTTGGCTTTTCGATCCTCTATCTCTTCCTTTTGTTTGGCGTGATCGTCGTTGAAAATACGATTGTCACGGCGTTGCGGACATTCGGCTGAAGGTGATGAGCGTGACCGAACAAAATCATGAGCAGAATGGCGTGCGGCTCACGCCCGAACAGGCAAAGAGCCGTCGCGCGCGCAACATCGCCATTGCCCTTATTGTCGCAGCGCTTGTTGTGATCTTTTATGCCATAACCATCGTGAAACTTGGCCCGAACGTTCTTTTGAAACCGAACTGAGGCAAGCCATGATTGAAGCAAACCCTGCATCGGATCTTCAGCGCCGTCATCGCCGTGTGGCGACTTATGTCGTCTGCGTGGTCTTCAGCATGGTCGGCCTCGCCTATGCTTCTGTGCCGCTCTATGAATTGTTCTGCCGGGTGACCGGCTATGGCGGCACGCCGATGATCGCCCAATCCGAATCCGGGTTGCGCGGCAATAAAGTTCTCACCGTCCGCCTCGATGCCAATATTGCCTCGGATCTGCCCTGGATCTTCGAGCCGGATGTGCCTTCGATCAAATTGCGCACGGGCGAGACGGCGACGGTCTTCTACAAAGTCCGCAACCGCTCCGACAAAGCGACGGTCGGCATTGCCGGCTATAATGTCGCGCCCGACCGTGCCGGAATGTTTTTCAACAAGATCGCCTGCTTCTGCTTCAACGAGCAGGTTCTGGGTCCGGGCGAGAGCATGGACATGCCGGTCGTCTTCTATCTCGACCCCAAGCTCGAGACCGACGAAATCATGAAATATTCGGACATGGTGACCATGTCCTATACTTTCTACGCATCGAAAACGCCGGTTGCTGCCGTGAAAGGCAAGCCTGCGCTTTAAAGGCGGAGAAGCCGTCTTGACCCCTGTGATCGAACAGGGCAAAGGGCGTGGATGAGATTGCGCTGGGCAGGGTCCCGGAGCGGATATGAGGTGGCCGCGAGGCCAAACATAAAAGACGTCAAAGGAAGCTGTCATGGCCGACGCGCATAGCAAACCGAACCACGACTACCACCTCGTAGACCCGAGCCCCTGGCCGCTCGTCGGCTCGATCGCAGCCTTTGCTTCTGCCGTCGGCGCGGTCATGTGGATGAAGGGCATGACCATGTTCGGCCTCAAGGCCGGCCCTTACCTGTTCGGCGCGGGCATGATCGGCATTTTGTATGTCATGGCCGCCTGGTGGGCCGATGTCGTGAAGGAAGCCGAGAGCGGCTTCCATACGCGCGTCGTGCAGATGCATCACCGCTACGGCATGATCCTGTTCATCGCCTCCGAAATAATGTTCTTCGTCGCCTGGTTCTGGGCCTTCTTCGATGCGAGCCTGTTCGCCAATGAAGCGCAGCAATATTCGCGCGTGGAATTCACCGGCGGCGTCTGGCCGCCCAAGGGCACGGAAGTCTTCGACCCCTGGCACCTGCCGCTCCTCAACACGCTCATTCTGCTGACATCCGGCACGACCGTGACCTGGGCGCATCACGCGCTGCTGCATGGCGATCGCGACGGTCTCAAAAAGGGCCTGTGGCTGACCGTGCTTCTCGGCGCTCTGTTCACTGTCGTGCAGATCTATGAATATATGCACGCCTCTTTCGGCTTCAAAGGCTCGATCTATGGCGCGACATTCTTCATGGCGACCGGCTTCCATGGTTTCCATGTGCTCGTCGGCACGATCTTCCTGCTCGTTTGCCTGATGCGCGCCAATGCCGGCCACTTCACGCAGAAGCAGCATCTCGGCTTCGAATTCGCCGCATGGTACTGGCACTTCGTTGACGTGGTCTGGCTCTTCCTCTTTGCCGCCATTTACGTATGGGGCGGCTGGGGCGCCAAGATCGCCCTTCATTGAGATGGGCCGAAATGACGAGGGGGCGGCCTAGTGCCGCCCCTTTGCTTTTGATGGAGGCCCGCATGGCGCAGGATGATCTCTACCCGCCGCAATCGCCCTATCATGTCGGGCTCAGGGGCCTTTGTCCGCGCTGCGGGCAGGGACATTTGTTCAAGGGATTTATTGACGTGGCCCCGCAATGCGACAGTTGCGGGATGACATTCGACTTTGCCGATGCGGGCGACGGCCCGGCTGTCTTCGTCATTCTCTTCACCGGCTTCATCGTGCTGGGACTGGCCCTCTGGGTCGAGATTAAATATGAGCCGCCCATCTGGCTGCATCTGACAATCTTTCTGCCGATGGTTCTCGTTATTGTTCTGGGCATGTTGCGGCCGCTCAAAGGCCTGCTGATCGCGCTCCAATATCGCAACAAGGCCGAACAGGGGCGGCTCGTCCCGTGACTTCGAACGCGGCGTCAAAATCGGCGAGCTGGAAAATGCTTGTCGCGCTTGGCCTGGCATTGGCAGCTTTGGCGCTGCTTATTTCGCTCGGCACCTGGCAGATGCACCGGCTTGCCTGGAAGGAAGAGCTGATCGCGCGGATCGAGGCGCGTATTCATGCAGCACCCACCGCCCTGCCGGCTGAATCCGAATGGGCGGCCCTGCGCCCCGAGGATTACGAATATCGCCGCATCAGCTTGAGCGGTACATTCGACCACGGGCGCGAAATTCACGTCTTCCGCGCTTCCGGGCCGAATGAGGGTGTATCGCGCCCCGGCTATCTGATCGTCACGCCCCTGCGGCTGCGCGATGGCGCCATTGTGCTGGTCACACGCGGCTTCGTGCCCGAGGACAAGCGCGACCCTTCCACGCGCGCAGCAGGCCAGATCGCCGGCGAGGTCACGATCACGGGCCTCATGCGCGCGCCCGAGCCCCGCAATGCCTTCACCCCCGCCGACGATCCCGCCCGCGGGGCCTGGTTCACCCGCGACACGGGGCTGATTGCCGCCCATCTGCAACTGGAGCGGGCCGCCCCCTTCTCCGTGGATGCCGATGCCACACCCAATCCCGGTGGCTGGCCGCGCGGCGGCGCCACCGTCATCGCCATCAAGAACGACCACCTCTCCTATGCGTTGACCTGGTACGGGCTGGCGGCGACGCTGGTCGCGGTCTTGGCCTTGGTGCTGTGGCGGCGGCGCAATTCCCTCTCCCGGAGGGAGAGGGCGGACCCGGCATAGCCGAGCCGGGTGAGGGGCTCCCGATCGCCATTTGCGGCCCGGCCCCTCATCCGTCGCGCTCCGCGCGCCACCTTCTCCCCATGGGAGAAGGACGCACCCGATCATTGCACGCTATCCCGCGTTTCGTGCTAACAGAGCGCCGATCATTCGAGGACTAGAAGTGAACTATCTTTCCACCCGCGGCGAAGCCCCCGTCCTTTCCTTCACCGAGGCCCTGCTGGCAGGGCTGGCTCGCGATGGGGGGCTTTATGTGCCCCAGTCCTACCCACAGCTCACGCAAGCCGAGATCGCGGGCTTTGCCGGCCTGTCCTATGCAGAAGTCGCCGAGAGCGTCATCGGGCCGTTCACGGGAGCGGAAATCGATGCGCATGATTTCAGCCAGATGGTGCATGAGGCCTATGGCACGTTCCGCCATTGCGCCGTCGCGCCGCTGACGCAGATCGGCGACAATCTCTTCATCCTCGAACTCTTCCATGGCCCGACTCTCGCCTTCAAGGATGTGGCGATGCAATTGCTCGGGCGCATGATGGATCATGTGCTGAAAAAGCAGGGCAAGCGCGCCACCATTGTCGGCGCCACGTCGGGCGACACGGGTGCTGCGGCGATCGAGGCCTTTCGCGGGCTCGAACAGGTCGATGTCTTCATCATGTATCCGCATGGCCGCGTGTCGGATGTGCAGCGCCGCCAGATGACGACGGTAGAGGGCGACAATATTCACACGATTGCGCTCGAAGGCACGTTCGATGATTGCCAGGCCATTCTGAAAGGCCTGTTCAACAATCACGCCTTCCGCGACGGCATTGGCCTGTCGGGCGTGAATTCGATCAATTGGGCGCGCGTCGTGGCGCAGATCGTCTATTATTTCACCTCAGCCGTCGTGCTGGGCGCACCGCACCGCAAAGTCTCCTTTGCCGTGCCCACAGGCAATTTCGGCGATATTCTCGCCGGCTATGCCGCCAAGCGCATGGGCCTGCCCATCGAGCGTCTGATCATCGCCACCAATGAAAACGACATTCTGGCGCGCACGCTCAATGATGGCATTTACGAAGTGCGCGGCGTTCATGCGACGCAATCGCCCTCGATGGACATTCAGGTCTCGTCCAATTTCGAACGTCTGATTTTCGATGCCTGCGGGCGCGATGCCGCGCTTGTGCGCAATCTCATGGCGAGCCTCAATCAATCGGGCCGCTTCGAATTGCCTGTCTCCGTGCTGACCAAGATCACGCAGGAATTCGATGCCTATCGCACCGGCGAGACCGGCACGGAAAAAGAAATGGCGCGCGTCTGGCGCGAATGCGGCGTCTTGATCGATCCGCATACGGCTGTTGGTGTGCATGCAGCGCGCAAGGCTGCGCATCATGATCGCGCCACGCCAATGGTGGTTTTGTCGACCGCTCATCCAGCGAAATTCGGCGCTGCGGTTGAAAAGGCGACGGGACAAAAGCCTGTCCTGCCGAGCCATCTTGCAGGGCTGATGGACAAACAAGAGCGTTTCACCGTTCTTGCCAATGATCAGACGAAGATCGAGGCCTTCATTCGCGAACGCGCACGGGCCGCCCATTGATCGCAAGAGCGCGCGCATGAGTGTCGAGATCACGACGCTTCCCTCCGGATTGCGGATCGTCACCGATTCCATGCCGCAGCTTGAGACGGCCTCGCTCGGCGTCTGGATCGGTGCCGGCTCGCGCCATGAAAGCGAGGCCGAACACGGCCTTTCGCATCTTCTCGAACATATGGCTTTCAAGGGCACCAAGCGCCGTTCTGCGCGCGCCATTGCCGAAGAAATCGAAGCGGCCGGCGGCGAACTCAATGCTGCCACTTCTTCCGAAACGACTGCTTATTATGCGCGCGTGCTGGCCTCCGACACGGGACTTGCGCTCGACATTTTCGGCGACATTCTCACGCAGAGCCTTTTCGATGCGCAGGAACTCGAGCGCGAGAAAAGCGTCATCATCTCCGAAATTGGTGCAGCCGAAGATGTGCCCGACGATCTGATCTTCGATCTCTTCACCGATGCCGCTTTTCCCAACCAGCCGCTCGGTCGCACGATCCTTGGCACGCCTGAGCGCGTCGGCGCTTTCGATCGCCATGCAATCGAAGCCTATCTCGCTCGCCATTATGCTGCGCCCTCGGCCATTATTGCGGCAGCCGGTGCGGTCGATCACGCACAGATTGTCGCCCAAGTGCAAAGCCGTTTCACGGCACTGAGCCTGCAATCGGCAGCACCGCCCGCGCCTGCCATCTATCGGGGTGGCGAGAAAATGCTTCGCCGCAAACTCGAGCAGACGCATATGATCGTCGGCTTCGAGGGTTCATCCTTTCATCATGAGGATGAATTCGCCCTTCATGTTTTCACCCATGCCATTGGCGGGGGCATGTCATCGCGCCTCTTCCAGGAAGTGCGCGAAGAGCGCGGCCTTGCCTATTCGATCTATTCTTTCTTCTGGCCTTATGCAGATACGGGCCTGTTCGGTTTTTATGCAGCGGCTGCACCCAAGGATGTGGCTGCGCTCATGCCGGTCGCACTCGATTGTCTGGCGAAAGCCGCACATGATCTCGATGCCGACGAGATGAATCGCGCCAAGGCGCAGATCAAGGTCTCGCTGCTGGCGGCGCTCGAATCCTCCTCCGCGCGCGCCGAACAGATTGCGCGGCAAATTCTCTTCTACGGACGCGTCTTGCCGCGCGAGGAAATCATCGGCAGAATTGATGCGTTGTCACTTGAGGACGTGCGCCGCGCAGGCCAGCGGGCATTGGCCACAACGCCAACCGTCGTCGCGCTCGGCGATGTCGCCAAAGTCATGAAACAGGCGCAGGTCGCAAGACATCTCGCCTGAAACGCGGTTGGTGCAGATGGCGCTTTTTCGATTGGGCATCCAGACACAAGCGCCCCACGCCATTCGCGGCGAGGGCGTCTATCTGCGCCCGCTCGAATCGCGCGATTATCCGCAATGGGCCGAATTGCGCGAAAAAAGCCGCGACTTTCTGGTGCCATGGGAGCCGACCTGGCCAGCCGACGATCTGAGCAAATCGGCCTTCCGGCGTCGCCTGCGCCGCCATAATGAGGAAATCGAGCGCGACGAGGCCTATCCTTTCCTGCTCTTCCGCGAGCCCGATGGCCTGCTGCTGGGAGGGCTCACGCTGGGCCAGGTCCGCCGCGGCGTCTCACAATCGGCCACGCTCGGCTATTGGATGGGACAGCCCCATGCCGGCAAGGGCCATATGACGCGCGCCGTCCGGGCAGCCCTTGCCTATGCTTTCGATCATTTGCGCCTGCACCGGGTCGAGGCCGCCTGCCTGCCCCGCAATGAGCGCTCGGTCCGCCTGCTCGAGCGGGCCGGTTTCCAGCAGGAAGGGCTCGCCCGAGCCTATTTGCGGATCAACGGCGTCTGGCAGGACCATATTCTCTTCGCCCGGCTGGAAAGCGACCCCCCGCCCGGCCCCGGCGGGAATTGAGCGACTTTTCTCGGCAAACTGTGCATGCCTGTGCCCCAAAGCCTTGCTCCCTGCCCGCCCGGGCTTTACCAATCAAACTTCCGACAAGGTCGCAGTCCACGGGTTGCATCCGACTGATCTATTCTGGCTCATCCGGCATGTCCTGGGCGGCGCGCCGCTCGCGTTTGAAGTGGGTATCGTGCGTCGGCTTTTCAGCTTCCTTCTCCTCCTCGCCTTGTTTGCCGCCGAGCTTGCCGGCGGTTTGCGGCCGGCCATGGCGGTCGAGACCGTGCGCGTGCCCCTGTCAGCCCGCGCCATTGACCTGACGCCAGCCATTGAGCGTTTTTCGGCGCAGGGCGACCGCATTCAAGTCTCGATTGCACCGGGCTCGGACGGCATTATCCGCCGCATCGAAGTCAGTGCACGCGAGGCGGGAACCCAGCCGTCCTGGATCGTCTTTGCGCTCACCAACGATACGGATGAGCAGATCGAGCGCCTGATTGTGGCGCCCCATTTCCGTCTCGTGGGTTCGGGCGTCATCTGGCCCGATCTTGGCGCCTCGCGCGTTTCGGCCATTACGGCCAGCCAGGGCTTTCCGCCCGAGCGCGAGGATTCCCCCGATGCCGACGTTTTCCGCCTGACGCTGGATCCGGGAACAACCGTCACCTATGTCGCCGAATTGCGCACGCCGAACCTGCCGCAGATCTATCTGTGGGAACCCGACGCCTATAAGGACAAGGTCACATCGCTGACCCTCTACAAGGGCCTGATCATCGGCATTTCGGGCCTGCTGGCGCTGTTCCTCACCATTGTCTTCGTGGTGAAGGGTGCGGTGATCTTCCCGGCAGCCGCCGCGCTCGCCTGGGCCGTGCTCGCCTATGTCTGTATCGATTTTGGTTTCTGGGGAAAATTATTCGATCTGCAGGGCGATGCCGACCGCATCTGGCGCGCGGGTGCAGAAACCATTCTCTCCGCCACTCTGCTGGTCTTCCTGTTCGCCTATCTCAATCTCAGCCGCTGGCATGTGCGTGCATCCCATGTGGCCACTGTCTGGCTGGTCTTTCTGGCCGCACTTGTTGCGCTCGCGGTTTACGATGCGCCGGTGGCGGCCGGCGTGGCCCGTATTTCTCTGGCGACCATTGCCGGTGTCGGTTTCATTCTGATCCTCTATCTGGCCTCGCATGGCTATGACCGCGCGGTCATGCTGATCCCGACATGGCTGCTGCTGCTGATCTGGGTTTCGGCAGCGGGCTTCACCGTCACCGGTTCGCTCACCAACGATCTTGTCTCGCCCGCGCTCATCGGCGGTCTCGTGCTGATCGTCATGCTGATCGGTTTCACCGTCATGCAAAATGCTTTTGCCGGCGGCATTGCGCATGGACTTGTCTCGGATGCCGAGCGCCGCGCTCTGGCGGTGACGGGTGCGGGCGACATTATTTTCGATTGGGATGTCTCGTCCGACAATATTTACGTCAGCCCCGAAGGCGAACAATTGCTGGGGCTGAAGCGCGGCGCGCTGGAGGGACCGGCCTCGGGCTGGCTCGACATTCTCCACCCCTTCGATCGCGACCGTTATTCAGCCTGTCTCGACACAGTGCTTGAACAGCGCCGCGGCCGGGTTGCACTCGATTTCCGTCTGCGCGCAGGCGATGGCCATTATGTCTGGTTCATCCTGAAGGCGCGCCCTGTTGTGGGTGCGGATGGCGAAGTTGTGCGCGTTGTCGGCACGCTCTCAGACATTACCGAGATCAAGACCACCGAAGAGCGCCTGCTGCAGGATGCCGTGCATGACAATCTCACGGGCCTGCCGAACCGCGAGATTTTCTTCGACCGGCTTGAAAACGCGCTCAACAATGCGCAGATCGACCAATATCGCTATCCCACCGTGCTCTGCATCGATCTCGATCGCTTCCGGCAGGTGAATGAGGCTGTCGGCCTGTCGGCCGGCGATTCCATTCTGCTCACGATCTCGCGGCGCCTCAACCGCCTGCTGCGCGAACAAGATACGCTCTCGCGCACGGCCGGCGACCAATTTGCGATCATCCTGCTCTCGGAAATGAATCACGAGAAGATCGTGAGCCTTGCCGATTCCATCCGCCGGGCGATCTCGACGCCGATTTCCTTCGGCGAACGCGAAGTCGCGCTGACCGGCTCAGTCGGCATTGCGCTTTACGATGTGCAGGTTCATCCCAAGCGCGAAGACATGCTGAAAGATGCGGAAGTCGCCATGTCGCATGCCAAAAGGCTGGGCGCCAATCGCACGGAAGTTTTCCGCCCGAGCATGCGTGCCCTGCGCTCCGACCGCTCCTCGCTGGAGGCCGATCTGCGTCGCGCGCTCGATCGCGGCGAGATGAAGATTTTCTTCCAGCCGGTCGTGCGTCTGGAAGATCGCACCATTGCCGGTTTCGAAGCCGTGCTGCGCTGGGACCATCCGCGGCTCGGCCGGCTCAGTCCGAGCGATTTCATTCCCGTAGCAGAAGAAACCGGCGTCATTGCCGATCTCGGCATGTTTGCGCTCGAGCGCACAGCGCGCGAACTCGCCGCCTGGCAAAATGCGCTCGATGTGACGCCGCCCATTTTTGCAACGGTCAATCTCTCCTCGCGCCATTTGCTGCGCCATGATCTCATTCACGATGTCAAAGGCGTGCTGACACGCTCGGCAGTGATCCCCGGCTCGCTCAAACTCGCAATTGCCGAGAGCCTGATCATGGAAAACCCGGAAAATGCAGCGCAAATGCTGGAGCGCCTGCATTCGCTGGGCGCCGGCCTCTGCCTCGATGCTTTCGGCACGGGCTATTCCTCGCTGTCCTATCTCCAGCGGCTCAAGATCGACATGATCCGCATCGACAAGAGCATGACGCGCCCCAATGCGGGTGGCACACGCCCGGTCATCCTGCGCTCAGTTGTCGGTCTTGCACATGATCTCGGTATTGAAGTCATTGCCGAGGGCACCGAGAGCGAGAGCGATGCGGTGGAATTATCGCAATTGGGCTGCGAATTCGCGCAAGGCTATGCTTTCGGTCACCCGATCACCGTCAGCGATGCGCGCCGGCTTGTGGGCGCCAGCGAAGCCGCATAAGCGCAATCGCGCTCACGCATGCCCCACTTCGCCCGACAGCATGGCCGGATCGATGCCGATCATGCGCAGGCAGCGGCCATATTTGGCCGCGTGATCGGAATCAAACAGAAGAGTCGGATCGCCGGGAATATTGAGCCAGCCATTCTGCTGGATTTCTTCCTCGAGCTGCCCCGGCGACCAACCGGCATAGCCCAGCGCCAGAACGGCTTTTTGCGGTCCCTCGCCTTTGGCAATGGCGCGCAAAATATCCACCGTTGCCGTGAGCGAGACAGCCTCATCGATCGGCAAAGTCGAATTGTCGATGAAGAAATCGGCGCTGTGCAAAACGAAACCGCGACCGGTTTCCACCGGGCCGCCCTTGAGCACTGGCATCGCCTCTGCCGGTGCCGGCAGGCGAATGAGTTCGTTGGGCTGGACAAGTTCGAGCTGCAAAAGCAGATCGGGGAAGGTGACTTTGCGCGAGGGCTGATTGACGATCAGACCCATGGCGCCGTCAGATGAATGGGCGCAAATATAGATCACCGCGCGGGCGAAACGTTGATCGGGCATGCCCGGCATGGCCAGCAGGAACTGACCATCCAGATATCCCGATGAGCGATTTGCAGCGCCTGTCGTTTCGAATGTCATGCCGAACATGCTACGCCTTCACTCACCGCAGAACAAGGAAGGGCCAAGCGCCCCCCTCACGCCATCTTGTGTGGCGGATCAACAGGGCCGACAGCACAAACGTTCCATGATCCACACCCGCCCCAAATTCTTGATTTTCGTCAGACTATTGGCTGCATGCAGCCTGCTGATGCCGGGCTTTGCGGCAGGCCAGGACATGGCCAGCGCCTGGACGTCTGGGGCAAATTCGCAGGCGCGGCTCCTCGCCGCAGGCGGATTGCAAAATGTCGGACCATCGCCCTTTTACCGCGCCGGCATTGAAATCGAGCTGAAGGGCGATGCGCATACTTATTGGCGCCAACCCGGCGATGCAGGCATTCCGCCATCCATGACGCTGACGGGCTCGCGCAATGTGAAAACAGCGCAATTGCGCTTTCCTGCGCCTGAGCGGATCGACGAGAGCGGCCTGCAGGTTCTGGGCTATCGCGGCTCGGTTCTTCTGCCACTCGACATTGAGCCGCAGGATCCAGCCGCTCCCGTCCGCCTTGCGCTCACCTTCAATTATGCGGCTTGCGCGAAAATCTGCATTCCGGCCGAGGCCCGTGGCGAGGTGGAGCTGGCTCCCAAGGCCCTGCCCGGCCCCCATGCCACCCGTCTTGCCGAGGCGGTCGCAAAAATACCGCAGCGGGTCGCCAATGGCGGCATTGTCGCCCTGTCGATTGCCGCCCAAGCGGGCAGCGCGCCGCCGGCCTGGCAGGTGCGCATTGCGAAACCGGATGGGCCCTGGCGCGATCTGTTCGCAGAAGGGCCGCCAAATTGGTATTTTGAAACCAAGGCCTCAGCCGGGGGATTCGAGATTATCGCGGTGGAAGCTCCAAAAGATGCGACCTATCCGGTTCTTGTCACACTGACGCTCGATGGAGCACAGGATTATGAGATCGGGATCGATCTTCCCCGACCCTGAAACCGTAACATTGCCAGCGCGTCACGCGTGGTGGAAAATGCAGCATCCCGCCCAGACCCAAGGCGGACAGACATGAAGGACAGAAAATGATCAAAGCTGGCGACACGCTCCCCAAGGCCACATTCACAATCATGACCGGGGAAGGCCCCAAGCCCCGCACCAGCGATGAAATTTTCGCAGGAAAAAAGGTCGTGATTTTCGGCGTTCCCGGCGCCTTCACGCCGACCTGCCACAAAAACCATCTGCCCGGCTTCGCCGCCAAAGCAGCTGAGATCAAGGCCAAGGGCGTCGATACGATTGCCGTGACCGCCGTGAACGATGTCTTCGTCATGGACGCTTGGGCGAAGGACACGGGCGCCAAGGACAGCATCGAATTTCTTGCCGACGGTTCCGGCAATTTCGCCAAGGCCATTGGCCTGACCGTCGATCTCACCGAGCGCGGCCTCGGCCTGCGTTCGCGCCGCTACGCCATGATTGTCGACAATGGCGTTGTGAAGAGCGTCAATGTGGAAGAAGCAGCCGGTGTGGAAGTCTCCGGCGCAGATCATATTCTCGCCAAGCTGTAAGTTGATCGGCGCGCTCCCCTCTCCCGTCGGGAAAGGGGAGCGTCCGCAGCTCATTTCTTCAAAAACGGTTTCATGCCCATGCGCGCCAATTCATCGGCGCGCTCGTTGAGGTGATTGCCCGCGTGGCCCTTCACCCAATGCCAGGCGATCTCGTGGCGACTTTGCGCTTCATCGAGGCGCTGCCAGAGTTCAATATTTTTCACCGGCTTTCTGTCGGCTGTTGTCCAGCCGCGTTTCTTCCAATTGTGAATCCAGCCCGTAATGCCGCCGCGCAAATATTGCGAATCGGTATGCAGATCGATGTGGCAGGGCCGGCTCAGAGCTTCCAGCGCAGAAATGGCGGCGAGCAATTCCATGCGATTATTCGTCGTCAGCTCTTCGCCGCCCGACAATTCGCGCTCGTGCGCATCATAGATCAGAATCGCACCCCAGCCGCCGGGACCGGGATTTCCCGAACATGCGCCATCGGTCCAGATCTCGACGCGTTTGCTCATGCGCTCCAGCCGTAATCGGCGGCGCTTGCCGCATGCTGGTGGAAGCGCAATTTCTTCACATATTCCATCGGATCTTTCGGGCGCACCATGGCACCTTGCGGCACATTCAGCCAATCGACAAGACGCGTCAGCAGAAAGCGCAGCGCTGCACCGCGCGCCAGAACCGGAAGTGCTGCAAGCTCGACATCGCTGAAGCGGCGCACACGCGCATAGCCTGACAGAAATGCCTGTCCCTTGGTGACATTGAACGAGGCATCCTGCTCGAAACACCAGGCATTCAGGCAGATCGCTGCGTCATAGGCGAAAGAATCTGTGCAGGCGAAATAGAAATCGATCAGCCCCGACAATTTTCCATCGAGGAAGAAAACATTATCGGGAAACAGATCGGCATGGATCACGCCTTGCGGCAAATCCTGCGGCCAGACGCGCGCCAGATAGGCGAGTTCATCGGCAACCAGACGGGCCAGACCGGGAGTGATCTCGTCAGCCCGGTCGCGCGCGCCGGCAAAGAGCGGCGGCCAGCCTGCCAGAGAAAGACTATTGGCCCGGCGCATCGGAAAATCCGCGCCCGCCGCATGAAGCCGCGCCAAGGCCTCGCCCACCTGACCGCAATGATCGGCATTGGGCCGGCGGATCCACATGCCTTCGAGAAAGCTCACCAGAGCGGCGGGACGACCCGCGATTCGTCCCAGCGCCTCGCCATTGCGTGCGCGGATGGGCTGCGGGCAGGTGAGCCCGGTTTTGGCCAGATGTTCCATGAGATGAATGAAAAAGGGCAGGTCCGCCTCGTTCACCCTTTTCTCGTAGAGAGTGAGGATGAACGTGCCCTTTTCCGTTCGCAGCAGATAGTTGGAATTCTCGACGCCCTCGGCAATGCCCTTCAGCGAAAGCACATGGCCAAGATCATAGGCGGCCAGAAAGGCCTCGAGATCCTCGTCCGTGACTTCGGTATAGACGGCCATGGCCCTATCCCCTGCTGCTCCCCTGTTAGCCTTGGAGGGAATGGAAATCCAGCTTTTGGGCCTGATTTTGCGACCCCATCCCCGTCATTGCGCGCATCGCTCGTCCATGAGGCCTCCGGATTGGCCCGACTGGCGCTCGCCAGCTCAAACATCCTTCGCTAGAAGCAAGTCATGATCGCAATCTTTCCATGGCTCTGGGCGGTTTTCACCGTGGCCGCCTCTGCCGCCCAAACGGCGCGCAATGCCATGCAGCGCGACCTCATCGAAAAACTGGGCATGGCAGGCGCAACCCATGTGCGTTTCATTTTTGCCTTTCCCTTCGCGCTGATCTTTTTGGGCGTGCTGTGGATGGTGAGCGATCTGCCGATCCCGGCCCCCTCCCAGAAAACCATTCTCTGGGCCTGTTTCGCACCCGCCGCCCAGACAGCCGCCACCGCTTTCATGCTGGCGGCCATGCGCGGACGCGCTTTTGTCGTCGCCATTGCTTTTACCAAGACCGAACCGCTGATCATCGCGCTCGTCAGCGTGGTCGTGCTGAATGAAATTCCAAGCCCGATGGTCGCTGCTGCCATTCTCATGGCGACATCGGGCGTCATGCTCATGTCCTGGCCGAAAAATGAAGGCGATGGGCAATCGGGCTGGACGCCGGCGCTGATGGGGCTTGGCGCAGGCGCCTGTTTTGCCATGTCGGCAACAAGCTATCGCGTCGCCATTCTCTCGGTGGAGACGACATCTTTCGTCCATGCGGCGACCATGACTCTGGCGCTGGGGCTCGGCATTCAAACGGCTGCCATTCTGCTCTGGCTGTCATGGCGTGATCGCCCGACTTTGTCGGCCATTGCCGCTTATTGGCGCCCGTCCCTGCTTGCGGGTTTTACCGGCGCCATTGCCTCGCTCTTCTGGTTTCTGGCCTTTGCGATTTCCACCGCCGCCAAAGTGCGCACACTGGCTCTGATCGAAGTGCTGTTCGCGCAGATCGTCTCGGGCCGCATCCGCCAAAAAGTCACGCCGCGTGAATATGCAGGCATGGCCATGATGCTGGCGGGGATCGTCCTGCTGTTGAACGCTTAGCTTGCGGGGCGCAATTCGCGCGGCAGCGGAAAAAACATGCGCTCGTCAGCCAGCGTCACTGTCTCGACTTCGACCTCGCCGCGGGCGCGAAACGCATCGATGATTTCCTCAACCAGAATTTCAGGCGCCGATGCACCAGCCGTAATGCCGATCTGGGTGATCCCCGCCATATCGTCCCAGGGAATATCCTGCGCCCGCAAAATCAGCCGTGCGACGCGACAGCCGCCAATTTCAGCCACTTCTCGCAAGCGCTGCGAATTGGATGAATTGGGTGAGCCCACCACAAGCATGGCCTCGACTTTCGGCGCGACCGCCTTGACCGCATCTTGGCGATTGGTGGTCGCATAGCAGATATCTTCCTTGTGCGGCCCGTGAATCTCCGGGAAACGCGCCCGCAAGGCGCCAACCATGTCGCGCGTATCGTCAACAGACAAAGTGGTTTGCGTCACATAGGCCAAATCGCGACTCTGCGGCGCCACAAACTTTTCGACATCTGCGAGAGTTTCAACAAGCACGATTGCACCATCGGGCAATTGCCCCATCGTGCCGATCACTTCTGGATGGCCGACATGGCCGATCAGCAAAACGAGCCGGCCGCGCTTGAAATGAATCTCGGCTTCGCGATGGACTTTGGTGACCAGCGGACAAGTGGCGTCAATGCCGAGCAGATTGCGGGCGCGCGCAGCTTCCGGCACGGATTTCGGCACGCCATGAGCAGAAAAAATCACCGGCTGCGATGTTTCGGGAACCTCATCGAGCTCCTCGATGAAAATCGCGCCCTTTTTCTTCAGATTGTCCACGACATATTTGTTGTGCACGATCTCATGGCGGACATAGACCGGCGCGCCGTAAATTTCGAGCGCGCGCTCCACCGCATCGATGGCACGCACCACGCCGGCGCAAAAACCCCGGGGCGCACAAAGGAAAATCTTGTATTTTTCAGCCATCGGCACAGCACTCTCCTGTACCCCATTTCTGCGGGAGCTGCCTCACGGGGTCAAGACGGGAGCGGCCGGACGGCCCGCCCGCGCCAAACCACCTGCTCCCTGACCATTCGCATTTGCGGCAATTCGGCCTATGTTGGGACGCATTCCCTCCCATACAGGAAAGAAACCCGCATGCCTGAGGCTGGCCGTCACGGCGCCGATTCTCTTTCGACCGCCCAAGCAGGCCCAGCCCGAGGAACGGTTTGGGCTGCGGGCCTGCCATTATGACGGCTGCCGGCGCCCAAACGCAGATGCGCGCGGCCTTCACCGAAGGCTCGATCATGCGTCATGTCCTTGTCATGACCGTAACGGGCTCCATCGGGCTGGTTGCCATTTTCGTCGTCGATCTTCTGTCGCTGCTCTATGTCTCCTGGCTGAACGATACCAATCTGACGGCAGGCGTCGGCTTTGCGACGCAGATTCTGTTTTTCTTCGTCTCGCTCAATATTGGGCTGGTGATCGCCATTGGCGCGCTTGTCGCGCGGGCCTTGGGGGCGGGCGATCGTGCGCGCGCGGAGCGCCTTGCCTCCTCCGGCATCATGCACACATGCATCATTTCGGTGCTGACCACGGCGCTTGCATTTCCCTTTCGCGAAGAGCTGCTCATGCTGCTGGGCGCACGAGGTGAGGCTCTGGCGGTCGCCGACCGTTTTCTCGCCATTACCCTGCCCTCAAATGTGCTGCTGGCTTTGGGCATGGCCTATTCGGCTGTGCTGCGGGCTGTGGGCGATGCAAGACGGGCCATGTATGTCACGCTGTTTGGCGCTTTCGCCACGGCCATTGCCGATCCGATCCTGATTTTCGGCCTGAAACTCGGCGTCGATGGCGCGGCTTATGTGACGATTTTCTCGCGCCTCATCATTGCGCTTGCCGGCGTCTGGGGCGCTGTGCGCATTCACCGGCTCGTCGCGCGCCCGCGCATGGCCGACACATGGCGCGATCTGGCACCGATGATGGCCATTGCAGCCCCCGCCATTCTCACCAATCTCGCTGCACCTGTTGCCAATTCTTATGCGCTGCATATTTTTGCCGGCTTCGGCGAAGAGATTGTCGCAGCTTTCGCCATTATCGACCGTGTGACGCCCGTGGCCTTTGGCGTGCTCTTCGCGCTCTCGGGCTCTGTCGGGCCGATCATGAGCCAGAATTACGGCGCCAAGCAGATGACACGCGTCAAACGCACCCTCACCGATTGCGTCGGCATCACGGTGCTTTACTCGCTGGCGATCTGGATCGTGCTCTGGCTGTCAGCGCCGCTGATCAATCTGATGTTCCGGGCCAGCGGACCGACAGCCGATCTTGTCGCTTTTTTCTGCACCTATGGCGCGGCAGCCTGGCTCTTCCTCGGCCTGATTTTCATCTCCAATGCCGCTTTCAACAATCTGGGCTTCCCGATCCTCTCGACCCTGTTCAACTGGGGCCGGGCGACATTGGGCACCATCCCCTTCGTGACGCTGGGGGCGGCCCAATGGGGACCGGAGGGCGGGCTTCTCGGCATGATTGCCGGGGCGGCCATGTTCGGCGTGGCGGCCGTTTTCACCGCTTATGCAGCCATTCGCCGCCTCAACCGCCGCTTAACTGCCTAAGCCATCAAACCGCCGCCTTTGGCCGGCACGGGGTGGCACTTGCAGGAAGGCCCCGCCGGCGTCTATCTCTATGCACCAAATAGAGCTCCGGGGCAGAATCGCCCGAACAAGGATTGTCCGACATGGCCAATAGCCAAGCCCCATTCCGCCTCCGCCTCCGCCTCGCCGCCGCTCTCGGCGCCGGTCTATTGGCACTGGCTTTTGCGCAACCGGCTGCTGCGCAATCCTGCGAAAATGACATTGGCGCGCTGCAACAAAAGCGTCAGACGCAAATCGCCGAAATCAACAAATCGACGCAGGACGGCAAGCTCGATCCCGTGACGGCCTGCCCGCGACTGCGCAATCTCGCGGCGACCGAGAATGAAATGCTCGGCTACATGCAGAAGAACCAGAATTGGTGCAACATTCCCGACGATGTCCTCAGCAACGTCAAGGAAGGTCAGGCCAAGACCGCCAGTGTGGCGAAACAGGCCTGCACCATTGCCGCGCAAATCCGCAAGCAGCAGCAACAGCAAGCTACCGGCGGTGGCGCGCCAGGCTTTGGCGCACCGCCTGCACCACGCCTGCCGGCCGGCCCGCTGTGATATCTGATCCGGGCGCGTCTGCGCCCGATCTGCTGCCCGATTCCGTCAAGGGCAGTCTTGCTCTTCGCCTCGCTCCGCCATCCTGGCGGCCCTTCATCCAATTGGCGCGCATCGACCGGCCGATTGGCTGGTGGCTTTTGTTGCTGCCCTGCTGGTGGTCATCGGCGCTGGCCAGCGTGGCGCGCGGAGAAAGCCTTTATTTCAGCCATCTTCTGCTCTTCCTGATCGGCGCCATCGCCATGCGCGGGGCGGGCTCGACCTATAATGATCTGGTCGATCGCGATATTGACGGCGGCGTGGAGCGCACCCGCGGACGCCCGCTGCCATCGGGCCGTGTCAGCGTCCGCGCCGCGAAAATTTTTATGTTCGCACAATGCGGCATTGGCGCCTGTGTTCTGTTCAGCTTTAACTGGAGCGCGGTTGCAACGGGGATCGCCTCTCTGGCGATTGTGGCCATCTATCCTTTCATGAAGCGCATCACTTCCTGGCCGCAAGCCGTGCTCGGACTTGCCTTCGCCTGGGGCGGCCTGATGGGCTGGGTGACGATTGAGGCCTCTCTCGCAGCGCCCGCCTTTCTCATCTATCTCGCCGCGATTTTCTGGACCATGGGCTATGACACGATCTACGCCTTGCAGGATGCGCGCGACGATGCGCTGGTGGGCATCAAATCGACCGCGCGGCTGTTTGGCGAGCGGGTGAAGACAGGCATTGGCGCGCTCTATGTGGCCACGCTTGTTTGCGCGGCTCTGGCCTTCTGGCTCGTTGGCGCAGGCCTGCCGGCCTATGCCGGGCTTGTGGCTTTTGCTGCCCATCTGTGCTGGCAGATCTGGCGCATAGAGCCGGCAGATGCGACGCGCTCCTTGATGCTGTTCCGGGCCAATCGCGATGCCGGCCTCATTCTCTTTGCCGGCCTTTCGCTCGATACATTTTTCTAAAGCCCCATCCTGATGGGAACTTGATCCGGCCCTGCCCTGTTGTGCCAAACCGGACAGGCAGGGGGCGACAGAATGCTGAAATGGGCGCTGTTTTTCTTTGTGCTTTCGCTCATTGCGGGCGTCTTGGGATGGACCGGACTCTCGGCTGCAACGGCTGGCATTGCGCGCGTGCTTTTCTTCATCGCGCTGATGATATTCCTCATCTTCCTCGTCCTCGCCCTTCTCGCCGGCGAGATGATGATGTGAGGCTCACATGATCTTTCGCATGCGCGAGCAATCGCCGATGCGACGGCGCATCAGGAAACGCGGACGGCGCCGAATGGCGATAGCGCCGCGACGGCGAATGCGAAAGGCGCGCCCAAGAACAAGCTGGCCGCACAGGGCCTCCACCGGCTCGAACAAGCCCTCTCCCAAGCCCAGCAAACGTGGACGTTGAAAGAGACATGCTGCTGCCTGCCAATGAATGAGAATGCTTTCGTCATCTTCCGTTTCATGCAGCACAATCGAGAGATCGGCATCGTCATGAACAAGGCAGATGCGAAACAAAGGCGCATCGGCGCTGCCCGCCAGCACAAGCGCCACACCGCGATAGGCGCTGCAGGGAATTTCAATCTGCATGGAAATGCCGGCGCAACGGCGCATGATCACAATCTTCTCCTGCCCGATGTGCAGCATGCGCATGGCGCCATCGGCGCGCGCATCATGCGCCATCAGGCGTGCGGAGAAAAAGGCGGGGGAGAAAATCCGATCGGACATGGGCACCTGCTGAAACAGGCGTCAGTCTCGACCGGGCGCAATCGGCAAAGAGCTAAGGAAAGCGGTTAAGGCCGGGTTGAGATTGCCAAATGGCAAGAAGAGCTTTGCCGAAAAGATTCAAATTTGAACGAATCACATCCGACAGGCAGCAAAAACAGGCTCGACGCGCCCGTTCCAATCGCCGCGATAATGCGCGATCAGATCTTCAGCCGCCGTGCGGCCGCTCTCGATCCGCCGATCCAGAAGGTCGATATGTTGCGCCTCATCCGCGCCCTTTGCATCGACGCGCGCGCGGCGGGCAAGGCCCGCACGCGAGAGGCCAAGAATCTCGCGACCGATCTCACCTAAGGTGCGGCCACCAATCTTTGCGCCAAGACCTTCGCGCGGAACAGCATCGCGCAGGGCCTGACGCTCTGCAGCGCTCCAGTGCTTGACCACATCCCATGCTGCATCGAGCGTCGCGCCATCATACAGAAGGCCGACAAAAAAGGCCGACATGGCTGTTGTATGTTCAGCCGAACCCGCGTCCGCGCCGCGCATTTCGAGAAAACGCTTGAGGCGGACTTCCGGAAAGATCGTCGAAAGATGATTGGCCCAATCGGAGAGCGTTGCGCGCTCGCCCGGCAATTGCGACAGACGGCCTTCCAGCAGCGCGCGGAAATCCGCACCGGCAACATCGTGATAGACATTGCCGCGCTTGACGAAATACATCGGCACTTGCAGCGCATAATCGACGTAACGCTCGAAACCCATACCGTCTTCGAAAGCGAAAGGCAGCATGCCGGCGCGATGATTATCCGTATCGCGCCAGATTTCAGAGCGCTCGGACAGGCGCCCATTGAGCTTGCCCTCAGTGAAAGGCGAATGGGCGAAAAGCGCTGTTGCCAGAGGCTGCAGCGCCAGAGAGACGCGCAGTTTTTTCACCATGTCGGCTTCTGAAGAAAAGTCGAGATTCACCTGCACCGTGCAGGTGCGATACATCATGTCGAGACCGCGTGTGCCGACTTTCGGCATGTAATTGGTCATGATGCGATAGCGGCTTTTGGGCATCACCGGCGTTGCGGCAAGGCTCCAGAGCGGACTCATGCCGAGCGACAGAAAACCAATGCCATGGGCAGCGCCAACGCGATTGGCCGCAGCAAGATGATCTTCCAGCTCGGCTTTGGTCTGGTGCAGATTTTCGAGCGGCGCGCCCGACAATTCGAACTGGCCGCCGGGCTCGAGAGAAATGGCGCCCCCACCCTTGGCATCGAAAAGGCCGATCAGCGCCTCGCCATCAAAAATGGGCTCCCAGCCGCTATGGGCCTGCATGCCCTCCAGCAGCGCGCGAATGCCGCCGGCGCCCCCGCGACCCTCATAGGGAACAAGTGCCAGATCGCTCAGATAAAAGGGGAATTTCTCGTGTTCGGTGCCGAGGCGAAAATCAGCGCCCGACTTGCAACCGGCCGCGAGCCAGGCGACGAGTTCGTCGCGCGACGCCACTGGCGTCAGATCGGTCACATCGCGGGCCATTCTTCTTTTCCCAACACCCTTTTTGCCCGGCCCGCGCCGCGGACCTTCGCTTACATAGGCCGGGCCGCGCGACAAGACAATGACCGCCCGGCGCCAGAGCCGGGCTGGCGCAGGAGGCCTGCCTCGTCTAGTGCTTTAAAAAAACCGGCCAACCATGGGGACAGGCCCCTTGTCGCTTTACGATTTTTCCGCCCCCAGACTTTATCTCGACGCGCCGCTCGGCTCAAATGCCGAGATCGCGCCCGAGCGTGACCAGTCGAATTATCTCCTCAACGTCCTGCGGCTGGGCGATGGCGACGAGATTCTGGCCTTCAACGGCCGCGATGGCGAATGGCGGATGCGGCTGCGCGCCCTGTCGCGCAAATCGGCCCTGCTTGTCGCCCAGGAACAGACCCGCGCCCAAACCCAATCCGGCGATATGCAATATATATTCGCCCCGCTGAAACATGCGCGCCTCGATTACATGGTGCAGAAAGCGGTCGAAATGGGCGCAAGCGCGCTTGTGCCGGTGATGACCCATCGCACGCAGGCCTCGCGCGTCAATCTGGAACGCATGCGCGCCAATGCGATCGAAGCCGCCGAGCAATGCGGCATACTCAATCTGCCCAAAGTCGAAGAGACAATCCGGCTCGATAAATTGCTGTCGCAATGGCCAGCGGATCGTCATCTGATTTTTTGCGATGAAGACGCGCCGATTGCCGATCCCTTGGCTGCCTTGCGCAAGATCCCGCGCGGACCCATGGCCATTCTCATCGGGCCGGAAGGCGGTTTCGATCAGCAGGAACGCGAATGGCTGATGCGCCTGCCAAATGTCACACGGCTGTCTCTGGGCCCACGCATTCTGCGCGGCGATACGGCGGGCGTCGCTGCGCTCGCGCTTGCGCAAGCTGTTTTGGGCGATTGGTCCTGAAAACAAAAAGGCGGCGATACAAGATCGCCGCCTTTTTCAATTCAGTCAGATGCCGATCAGAAGCCGATGGCGAGTTTCAGGCGGTAATTGGCGCGCTGAAAATTATCGAGATCGAACGGGCCTGAAACATTGCGCGCCTTGCCCGCAATCTGCGGCAGGAGGACGGCATTGATCATGATATTGTCAGCCGGCTTGAAGGCGAAGGTCGGGCCGAAATAGAGCGCCTGTCCATCAAGATTGCCGAAGAAGGATTTGCTCCAGGCCTGCTGCCAGCGCGCTTCTGCGCCGACAAAAAACTTATCATCGACAACCGAATAGGTGAGCGCGGTGGACAGAGCCGAAGCCGATCCATTGCCCCAGGCCTGCGTGTCTGCATCGCGGCCGCGAGAAGTCGCAAAATTGGCATTGGCCGCCCAGAAGAGACGATCGCTGACCGGCGCATCGATCTGCGCTTTAAATTCCGCGCCATAGGCGGTGGCATTGCGGCCGCTGATCGCATCGACGCGCGACCAGCGCGGCTCAATGGCAAGCGTCAGTGCAAAAGGATTGGAGGCGCCGCGCTCGATCAGACGATGGCGCACTTCAAAAGAAATGCCATCGAAAGAATAGGAGCTACGGTCGTTGAAGGTGGAATTGTTCTTCAGGCTCGACCATGTGCCGAAAAGCGATCCGGCAAAGGCCCAATTATCGGCCAATGTGGAGGAGAATTCGAGTTTCTGCGCAATGCCGCGATAGCGCCCGTCGGCAATGCCCCAGGAGCCATTGGTCTCAAGCGCAAGACCTTTGTCACCCGGCTTGCCGACATCCGTGCCGCTGGTGAAGCCGAAAATGTCGCCGCCCGGCACTTCTGCAACCTGCGGAGCAACCGGCGCGGAGGCTTTGGCCGAACGAAGGTCGGCAGCCGCTGCAGGAGCCACGAGAAACAGGGGCAAAGCGATGAAAGAAAGTGTCCGCAACATCGGGTTTTTATTCCTTACGTAAGAAGTATTCGTGGCTTAAACTTAACTTGACCGCCCATGCGTGTCAGCAGCAAAAATCAGAACATCGCGGGCATCCACCGCTAGCCGAACTTGCTGCCCCGGCCGAAAAGCCCGTGCATCCCTGAGCCTGGCATGAAGATCTTGCGCGAGGCCTTCCACCCGCAACCGCAGCCGGTCGACACGGCCGAGAAACCGCCGCGCGGTAATCTCAGCCGGCGCCCCGCCCTCAGCGGGATCGAGCAGCAAGGCCTGCGGACGCACGCAGACAGTGCAGGCCCCCTCAATGCCAGCCGGCGCCGCAAAGACGCCGATCGGCGTTGTCACGACACCATTTGTCGCGACCGCTTCGATCTCGTTGAAGTCGCAAAAGAAGCGCGCGGCGAAAAGCGTCTGCGGGCGGAAATAAAGCTCTTCGGCGGTCCCTGTCTGGACGATCCGTCCCTTGCGCATCAGCGCAATGCGATCGGTAATATGCATGGCCTCTTCGGGATCATGCGTGACGACGACGGCCGATATGCCTTCCTCGCGCAACAATTCCATCGTTTCCTCGCGCACCTGTTCGCGCAGGCGTTGATCGAGGTTGGAAAAGGGCTCGTCCATCAGAATAACGCTGGGACGCGGCGCCAAGGCCCGCGCCAGCGCAACGCGCTGCTGTTCGCCGCCCGACAGAAGATGGGGATGTGTATCGGCATAATCGGCAAGTGCCACGCGATTGAGGCCGCGCATGGCCCAGTCGCGAGCCTTGGCGCGCGGCATGTGGCGCAGACCGAACATGACATTTTCCAGAACGGTCATATGCGGAAACAGAGCATAATCCTGAAAGACGAGACCGACGCCGCGATCCTCGGGCGGCACGAAATCATGCGGCCCGGCGACTTCGCGCCCATCAAGCAGGATGCGGCCAGAAACAGGCGCCTCAACGCCCGCAGCCAGGCGCAGCAATGTCGTCTTGCCGCAGCCCGATGCGCCGAGCAGGCAGAGCACTTCTCCCGGAGCAACCGTGAGGGACACATCATCCACCGCCACAAGGCCGCCATAGGACTGGCGGACATTCTCGATGACGAGAAAGCCTGCACAGCGCCCGCGCAGCGGGAAGAAAAGATCGTCGTCCTTGTCTCTCATCGGCTCCGCTCGGGAAGGAGGGCGCTTTCTGCCGCATTTTGCCCCTCGACCGCAACCTTACGCTGGCCGATGCGCGACAACAGGATGATCGGCAACAGGCCGAAGAGGACAATGGCCAAAGCGGCAATCGAGCCATCTTCATAAGTGCCGCGCGCCGCCTCGCCATAAAGATGGGTGGCCAGCGTCTCGAAATTCAGCGGTCGCAAGAGCAGCGTCGCCGGCAATTCCTTCATGCAATCGACGAAGATGAGGACTGCCGCCGACAGGAGGGCGGGCGAAATCAGCGGTAGATGAATGCGGGTGACGACACCGCTGGCGCTGGCACCCAAAGTGCGCGCCGCATGATCGAGCGAGGGCGAAAGGCGGGCCAGCCCGTTTTCAATATTGCCGGTCGAAATTGTCAGAAAGCGCGCAACATAGGCATAGATCAGAGCGGCACCGCTGGCTGACATGAACAGGCCCGTCGATATGCCAAACAGCGCATGGGCCGCATCGCCGACAAAAGTTTCAATCAGCGCAATGGGGCCCAGCAGCCCGATGGCCAGCACCGTTCCGGGTATGGCATAGCCGAGACTGGCAGTGCGCAAAATCATTTGCGTCACGCGCCCGCGCAACAGGCGCGCGGTAAAGGCCAGAACAAGGCCTATGGCAAGGGCGACCGCCGTTGCCAGCGCTGAAATCGTCACCGTATTGATGGTCTGCGCAATCAGGCTGGTGGAAATGCCGGCAAATTGCACGCGCTGCATGGCCTCGATGAAGAGATGAAGGGCGGGGGCAAGAAAGCCGATCACAACCGGCAGAGCGCAAGCCAGGATCGCCAGCAAAGCCTTGAAACCATGCAGAGGCTCGGGGCTCAGACGGCGCGACCGCTGCGCCGCACCGGCATAGGACTGACGACGGCGGGCATATCGCTCGATGAGAATAAGCGAGATGACCAAAGCCAGCATGATGAGCGCAATCTGCGCTGCACCGGGAAGATTGGAGCGATTCACCCATGTCGAATAAATCGACACAGTCATGGTGCGCACGCCCAAAAATTCCGAGGCCCCAATGTCGTTCAGCGCATCCATCAGCGCGAGCGACGCGCCCACTGCAATCGCCGGGCGCGCCAGCGGCAAAGCCACATGCCAGAACAGACCGAACCGGCTAGCTCCCAAAGTGCGCGCAACCTCGACAAGGCTCGCCATCTGCATGACGAACATGGCGCGCGTGGTGAAATAAACATAAGGGAAAAGCACAAAGCCGAAGAGCAGAATGCAGCCGCCCATCGAACGAATGTCGGGCAATATGAGATCGCGCGGCGAAGCAAGACCAAGCATGGCGCGCAAAGCGCTTTGCACCGGCCCGACTGGATGGAGAAGATCGAGATAGGCGTAAGCGATAATATAGGTCGGCATGGCAAGCGGCAGCAGCAGAGCCCATTGCAGCACGCCGCGTCCTGGAAAATCATAAGCAGTCACCAGCCATGCCGCGCCCGTGCCGATGACAATCACCAATATGCCGACACCCACCAGCAAAATGGCCGTATCCATCACCGCCTGCGGCAGAACATAAGCCACCAGATGCGGCCACAGATCGCCCGAGCCCTGGGCTGCCAGAAAAAGCAAAGCGACAACGGGCGCCGCGACAAAGACCGCGACGATTGCCGAGACAATCGGAAATCCGGAAATGCCACGCGTCATGCGCGTCATTCGTGTGGCTTCACTTGCTGTCAATTGTCAAAACCAACCTTATCAACCAGCATGCTCGCAGCGCGGCGATGACGCGCAATCTCACTCAGGTTTTTCGTGTCGGGCTGGAGCGAGCCGAGTGCCGCAATGATCGGATTGACCATTGCACCGGACTTGACGGGATATTCGAAATTATCCTGCGTGTAGATTTTCTGACCCTCGTCGGACACGAGAAACTCGAGGAATTTAACGGCATTGTCCCGGTTGGGTGCATTTTTCGCAATGGCTGCGCCAGAGGCATTCACATGCGTGCCGCCCGTCTTGAATGTCGGCAGCAGAACCTTGATCGCATCGCCCCATTTGAGCTGATCGGGCCCGCCGGCACCCGAACGCATCAGGCCGACATAATAGGAATTGCCGACGCCCGCCTCACAAAGATTGCCCAGAATATCGCGCGCGACTTCGCGATCGCCGCCCGTTGCGCGACGCGCAAGATTGGCCTTCACACCGCGCAGCCAGGTCTCCGCAGCAGCCTCGCCATGATGGGCAATATAGGCCGAGATCAAAGCGATATTGTAAGGATGCTGGCCTGAGCGGATACAGAGCTTGCCCTTCCATTTGGGATCGGCAAGATCTTCATAGGTGATCGCCTCATCTCTCACGCGATCCTTGGCAACATAAACCAGTCGTGCGCGCATCGATAGCGCAAACCAGCGCCCTTCTGCATCGCGCAATTGCGCGGGTATGGCAGATTCGAGCGTCTCGGATCTGATGGGCTGGGCAATGCCTTTCTCGGCAATTTCAACAAGCCGGGCGACATCCACTGTCATGAGCACATCGGCCGGCGAGCGCGCACCCTCAGCCTGCACACGCTCGGCCAAGCCATCATTCATGAAAATCGTATTGACCTTGATGCCGGTCTTTTTCGTAAAGGCTTCGATCAGGGGGCGAACGAGGCCAGGCTCGCGCACAGTGTAGAGATTGACTTCCTGCGCTTTGGCTGCACCGGCAAAACCAAACAATGCGAGGGCGCAGAGCGTGGATCTGACAAAAGCTTGGGCCAAGACATCGACTCCCGATCAAAAGCAAGACCCAGGGGATAAGCTCCGCAGGCACAGACCCGGCGGCCTGCGCATATCCGTTTTGCTGTTTCCCATGAACAAGGTTCAAGGCCTTGCCACGTGAATGCGCTGTCGCCAGCGGTTGTATTTTTCGTAACAGCTGCAGAAGAAACCGGTCAACAATTATGATCTTTATTTAGTCCAGTTCTAAAGTAGCCAAATGAGCCCGATAGAGGCCCCGCCGACAAGATTTCGGAAGTCCATGAAGCCCGCAAATCTTGCACGGACCAAATGTCGTGCGCTTGCACGCCAGTGTCGGCTTCTTTACACCTGAGCGGCGTTTCTCTCCTGCGAAAGCCGCCATTTGAACCACATGCCGGATCAAGCCTTTCTGCTCGACGCCATGGTCGATTTGGCGCGGCGCGCCGGCAAAACGGCGCTGGTCCATTTTCGCCCCGGCGAGCGGACATCGGCTGAGGTTCAATCGAAAGCGGGCGGCTCGCCTGTCACCGCGGCCGATCATGCGGTCGACGCTTTTTTATTCGAAACCCTGCCGAAACTGGCCCCCGATGCCGGCTGGCTGTCCGAGGAGACCGCCGACACGCAGGAACGGCTGGGCCGAAAGCGGCTTTTTATCGTCGATCCGATCGATGGAACCCGCGCCTTCATGAGCGGCGATCCCCGCTGGGGCATTTCAATCGCTTTGGTGGAGGCCGGCCTGCCCCGGATCGGCGTTTTGCACATGCCGGCGCTCAATGAGACCTATTCGGCCATTGAGGGGGGCGGCGCCCATCTGGATGGCCGGGCCTTGCGCGTCTCACCAGCCGAATCGCTTGCCGGTGCCAGAATGGCCGGCCCCACGCCCCTGATGGAGCGGCTTGAACGCGCGGGCCTGCCGCTCCTGCCGCAGAAAAAAGTCCCGTCGCTGGCCTATCGCATCGCCCTTGTGGCCAGCGGCGAGATCGATGCCGGCCTTGCCTCGACCAATGCCCACGATTGGGATATAGCGGCAGCCGATTTGATCGTGCACGAGGCTGGGGGATTCCTCGCCGACCTGCAGGGTCGCCGACCTGTTTATAATCAAAGTTTACCTAAACACGGCATTCTGGCCGCCGCGCCAGAGCGCTTCCGGGACGAGATCACCGCAAGATTGCGGGCCGTCACCTGAGGGCAATGCCGCACAGACAGACAGAGCCCGGCAGAAGGCTCCGCAACCCCGAGTGGAACCGACAATGACCGATACTGCACGCGAATCGAAACAGCTTTTGCATCTTGTTTTCGGCGGCGAACTCGTCAGCCTCGACAGCACTGAATTCAAGGACACGTCGAAAATCGACGTCGTCGGGATTTTTCCCAATTATGCGACCGCGCATACCGCCTGGAAATCGAAGGCCCAGGCGACCGTCGACAATGCCCAGATGCGCTATTTCATCGTGCATCTGCATCGCTTCCTCGATCCGACCTGAGCTGCGCGCGTTGATCGCCATCCTCGCCATCGGATCTGCCTGCGCCATGCCCCGCATATTGTCGGGCGCGAGGCCAGGATGACGAGCCGCAGCGCACTTCTGTCTGCCTATCGCGGCGCAACGATTTTGTTCGCGCCTTTTGGGCCCATGCTGCTTGAATGGCGGCGGGGACGCGGCAAGGAAGATGCCGGGCGCCTGCGCGAAAGGCTGGGGCATGCCAGTCAGCACCGACCGGCCGGGCCGCTCGCCTGGCTGCATGGCGCCAGTGTTGGCGAGGGCGTGGCTTTGCTGCCGCTGGTCGAGCAATTGCGGGCGCGCGGTTTTCATGTGCTTGTCACGACCGGCACTGTGACTTCGGCGCAAGTGCTGGCGCAACGCCTGCCGGGCGGGGCCATCCATCAATTCGTGCCGCTCGACGTGCCCTCCTATCTGCAGCGTTTTCTCGATCATTGGCGCCCCGATCTCGCCATGCTGGCGGAATCGGAGATCTGGCCCAATCTCATCGATGAAACGACGCGCCGGGGCACGCCTCTTGTGCTCGTCAATGCGCGCCTGTCGGAGCGCTCCTTCCAACGCTGGCAACGATTTCCAGCGGCCATTTCCGCGCTGCTGCGACGCGTCGATCTGTGCCTTGCGCAGACGCGTGACGATGCCGCACGGCTGATGTTGCTGGGCGCACCGCGCGTGCATGTGGCGGGCAATCTGAAATTCGATGTCGCGGCCCTGCCCGTCGATCCGGCGCGCCTGGCAGAACTCTCCGCCATGATCGGCCCGCGACCGGTGTGGGTTGCCGCCTCCACGCATGCGGGCGAAGAGGATATTGCCCTGCAGGTTCATGGCGCGCTGGTCCAGCGCTTTCCCAATCTCTTGACCATTATCGTCCCCCGTCATGCTGAACGCGGCGCCGATATCGCCATGCTCTGCGCCATGGACGGGCATATAGCGGGCCTGCGCTCGCGCGGCGATATGCCGACCAACGAAACCGGCGTTTATATTGCCGATACAATGGGCGAACTCGGCCTGTTTTACCGCGTGACGAGTCTTGTCTTCGTCGGCAAATCTCTGGCATCAAAAGGCGGACAAAATCCGATTGAATCGGCAAAACTCGGCAGCGCCATCCTGCATGGTCCCCATGTCGCAAATTTTTCTGAAGTTTATGACATGCTCGACAGATCGCAGGGCGCCATTGAAGTGGGCGATGCCGACACTCTGGCACGCACATTGAACATGCTGCTCTCAGATACGGCCATGTTGCGGCGTATTGCGCGCGCGGCATCCGAAACAGTGGAAGAACTCGGCGGCGCCTCAACCAATATTATGCAGGCGCTCGAACCCTATTTTGTACATTTTCAAATGGAACGACGATAATGCACGCACCGGAATTCTGGTGGCACGACACGCCCGATTGGCGGGCGCTCGCGCTCAAACCACTGGCTGCAATTTACGGCGCCATCGCGGCGCAAAATATCGCGCGCAAAGGTCAGCAAGCCTCTGCGCCGGTGATCTGCATCGGCAATTTTGTTGTCGGGGGCGCCGGCAAGACGCCAACCGCGCTGGCCCTTTGCACCATGCTGCGCGCCATGGGCCGCAATCCTGCTTTTCTTTCGCGCGGCTATGGCGGCACGCTTTCAGGCAATATGCCGCTGCGCGTCGATCCCGAGACCCATTCCGCCGCCGACGTGGGCGATGAACCGCTGCTGCTGGCAAGGACAGCGCCCACCATCATCTGCCGCAACCGCGTGGCTGGCGCACAGGCGGCCATCGAGGCCGGCGCCGATATCATTGTGATGGACGATGGCCTGCAAAATCCGTCGCTGAAGAAAGATCTTTCCTTTGCAATTGTCGATGCAGCAACCGGCATCGGCAATGGGCTGTGCCTGCCGGCTGGGCCGCTGCGCGCGCCCATGACGGCACAATGGCGCGCGATTGATGCGATGCTGATTGTGGGAGAGGGTAAGCCCGGCGATACAATGGCGCATCGCGCCTATGCGGCCGGACGCAAGACCTTGCGCGCCAAACTCCTGCCTGAGCCCGAGGCGGCAGCAAAGCTGCGCGGTAAAAATGTTCTGGCCTTTGCGGGCATTGGACGTCCGGAGAAATTTTTCGCGACGGTGGAATCCTGCGGGGCCAATATTGTTGCGCGTCGGGCCTTCGCCGATCATTACGCCTATGCCGCCTCTGATTATTCTGCCTTGCGCGCAGAAGCCGAAAAAACCGGCGCGGATCTGATCGTCACAACGCAAAAAGATGCGGTCCGAATTTCTGCAGATGCTCTGCCGGATATGCTGGCCCTGCCAGTCACGCTTGTCTTTGACGATCCGACCGCAATAGCGCGGCTCGTGGCAGCCAAAATCACCCGCGCTTGACGCCCAGGCTGCGGAGCTTGGCCTCCGGCGAGACATAGGCCTCCTGCCGGTCGACATCCCAATAGCGCAGGTCTTCAACCGCTATGGGCTCGCCCGTCACCGCACAGCGGACGAAAGAACCCGGACGCAGGATCCGGAAATCCCCGTCAAGAAATTCAATCTGGGCTTCGCCTGCCGGCATGGGGCGGCGCTCGAACCTGTTCATCTCGTCTGACCGCTCTCGTGTCACCGTTCAAGTGATTAGCCCGAAACGCACCGCTTGCCAATCGCAAGCAAGGCTGCATTCAGGCTGTATTGTCCTCGCCCCCTGCAGCCGCCGGGGCGGCGCCCGATTGGGGCAGGCGCACCACCGTCACGGTACAGGGCGCCTGCGCCACCACTTGCGAGGAGACAGAGCCCAGATAGCGGCGCAGAGGCGAACTGGCGCGGGCGCAAATCAGGATCTGGTCGACATTGTTCGAGATTGCAAATTCGATCAGCGCCGCCGCCGGATCGGCGCTCTCCAGAACATGGAACGTCACCTCGCCTTGCGAACGGCCAAGCGGACGCGCCCATTCTTTCAGCCCGACAAGACGCATCATGTGAATGTTGCGGCCCTCTGCATCCCGGCCATAATCGGGAGCAATGCGATTGAGCTTCAACACATTGACGCAAGCCAGCCGTGCATCGGGCACAAAATGCAGCACGCGGGCCGCCTCGCGGCGCAAAGCCTCGGCCAGCGGCTCCATACCATCGGAGAGATCGAGCGCTGCCATGACAATCGGCGCGCTGGTGGCAAGTCTCTCGGCGACATCCTTGGGCGCTTCAATGTCGCGCGTGGCCGAACGGAAGCGACGCTTGAGTGTCGCCAGAATGCCCGAAGGCTCGCTGCGCTGCGCGCGCTCGCTCAGGCGCACTTCATCGGGATGCTGCAGATCGAACAATAATTGCGCGGCACTGGGATAGCGCTTTGCCGCATCGGGCTCCAGACAGCGCAGAATGATTTCCTGCAGCCAGGGCGGAATGTCGGGATTGATCTTGCGCGGCGGCACGGGATCGCGCCACAGGCGCCTGCGCAAAGCGCGGTTGAATGTCGGAATGCCCCACGGCCGCATTTTCGTGGCGAAATGATAGAGCAGCACGCCGAGCGAAAAAATATCCGAGCGCGGATCGGTGCGATTGCGCAAAATCTGTTCGGGCGAAATATAGGGCCCCGTGCCCATCGGCACGTGAAATTCCTCTTCCAGCAGATCGGGCAATTGCAAATGCCGCGACAGGCCGAAATCAATCAAAGCCACCTCGCCGCTCTCACGGATCATGATGTTGGATGGTTTGATATCGAGATGCAGCACATTCTGGCGGTGCAGATCGACCAAAGCGGCAGCAATTTTCGCACCTATCTGCGCCACGCGCATCGGTGGCAGTGGCGCCTCATCGAGCATGTTCAGCAGATTTTCGCCCTGGATATATTCCATGACAATATAGGGCTGCTGCGCCAATTCCTTCACCGCAACACATTTGGGCACATGAACGCCCGACAATCGCGGCAGGATCATCATTTCCATTTCGAAACCGACGATGATTGTTGCATCGTCGCCATCGAGAATGCTCGGCACTTTCATGACAAGGGGAATGTCGATCCCCGGCTTGCTCACGCGCCAGAGAGAAGCCATGCCGCCGGTGTGAAGTTTTTCGCCGATGGTAAAGCCGTCGACAATAGAACCGGTTTCGAGCTGCTGGCGCACCATGATCAACGCCCGATGTAAAGCCGCGCCGCCAGAATTTGCGGCAAATGCGCGGCGTGAATTTTGCTGGCCGCACGCTCAATATCATAGGCCGTTCGCAGATAAGTGAATTCGCCCTTGTCAGTATCGAGAAGGCCCCAGGCGGCAGCAGGATTTTCATCGCGCGGCTGACCGACGGCACCTTGCACGAGAAGCCATTGACGATTGCCGATCAGCGGAATGGGCGTCCCGGCCTGCGGCTTGAAAGCGACAGCCGGTTTCATCGATGTCATGTGATAAAGGGCTGGCCGATGAACATGGCCGCAAAAAGTCAGGCGCTTGTCAGTGGCGCGCAAAGATCGCTCGGCCTCTTTGGCATCGGTAATATAGCGCCATTGATCGGGCGCAGTTGCATCGGAATGAACATAGAGACGATCCTCCTCGGCATAGGAGGATTTGAGCCCGCGCAAAAATGCGATCTGCGCAGCATCAAGCTCCTCATGCGTCCATAAAATCGCTTCGCGCGCATATTGGTTCATGCCCTCGGCCGTGCCGCTCACTGCTGCTGCATCATGATTGCCCTGCAGGACAATGGCCTCGCGCGTCCCGCGCAATTCGGCGATGCGATCGACAACATAGACGGGATCGGCGCCATAACCGACGAGATCGCCCAGAAAAACGAGCTGATCCACGCCCCGCCGCGCGGCCTGCGACAGGCAGGCGTCCAGCGCCTCGCGATTGCCGTGGATATCGGCCAAAAAGCCAATGCGCATGACGTCCGGCTCCTACCCGGCAGCATCTTCTTAGGCTTTAAGCGCGCCTGCTACGATCTGGAACAAAGACTGAGGCCCGCGTGCGGGGCTCGAGCCCATCCTTCATGGTCGGCAGCTGGCCGATCTTTCGGCCGACCTGCTTTTCTGCGAGCCGCAATTCGTAGATCTTCTGGAGATCGAGCCAGAACTCCGCGCTTGTGCCGAACCAATGGCCAAGGCGCAGCGCCGTATCCGCTGTGATTGCGCGCTGGCCATTGATAATCGCCGTCACGCGATTGACCGGCACATCGATCTGGCGCGCGAGAGCTGCAGCCGAGAGGCCGAGCTCCTTCAATTCGTCGGCAAGTTGTTCACCGGGATGGATTGCGCTGCGCGGCATGGCATACCCTCAATGATAATCGACGATCTCGACGTTAGACGGACCGGGGGCGCCCTCCGGCCATTCGAAACAGATGCGCCATTGATCGTTGATCCGGATGCTGTACTGCCCGGCCCGATCTCCACGAAGCATCTCTAGCCTATTACCCGGCAAGGCCCGCAGATCCTGCAAGGATGCAGTAGCCTCAAGCCGGTCCAGCCGCGCCTCGGCCTGACGGGAAAAACCGGAAAAGGCCCGGATGGGCTCTCCCTGCGCAAAACGCTCGGTCCGTCGATCACGGTAGGAAACGATCATTGGAAATTACCAAAAAATGACGCGTTACGTCAAACGTAAATCTAGAACAAATTCCCCTGCCCCGCCCCCGCTTGCTTCTTAGGCGCGGGCTTTTCTGCCGCTTTCTTCGGCGCAGGCTCGCCCTCGGCAATGGCCCCCACGCGGCCATCGGCAAATTCCAGCTCGAGCCGCGCGCCCGGCGCAATGGCGGCGGCGGCGCGAAGCGGCTGGCCGGCCTCGTCGCGCACCAGAGCGAAACCGCGCGCCAGAACGCTCTGATAGCTCAAGGACGACAGCAATTTTGCCAAAGCGCCAAGCTGCTCGGCGCGCCGCTCGAGCGGCTTGAGCCTGACCTGATTGAGGCGGCGTGCGATCTGGTCGATCTGGCGACGGGCATTGGCGGCCGATTGTTTTTCAAGCGCAATGCGATTGGCGAAAGCGCGCGCGAGGCGCGCCTGCAAATCGCCGATCCGCTGGCGATGCGGAACTGCGATCTGGCGCCCCGCCCGCGACAGATTTTCACCCGCAGCGCGCATGGCGCCCTGGCGGCGCGCAAGTTCGGCTTGCGGGGAATGGCGCGCCAGAGATTGCGCGGCGCGGCCCAGCCGCAGCTGATCCTTTTGCAGCCGTGCGCGCAGGCTTGCAGAGAGTTTCTCGCCCGCCCGGTCGATCCGCTGACGCGGGACCGCCACAACATCCTCGTGACTGGGCAAGGCGCGCACCAGACCGCGCAATTCGCTGCGCTGGCGATCCATGAAACGGCGCAAGCCGGCGCGATGGCGCGCAGCCAATCCGCTTGTCTGCGCGAGCAGATCGGCCAGCACCGGCACAGCCATTTCAGCCGCGGCAGTGGGCGTTGGCGCGCGCACATCGGCTGCGAAATCGATCAGCGTTGTGTCGGTCTCATGGCCGACGGCCGAGATCAGCGGAATGTCGCTCGCTGCTGCCGCGCGCACGACAATCTCTTCGTTGAAACCCCAAAGATCTTCCAGCGAGCCGCCACCGCGCGCGACAATCAGCACATCGGGACGTGCAATCGGCCCACCCGGTTCCAAAGCATTAAAACCATCAATGGCGCGCGCCACTTCGGCTGCACTCGTCTCGCCCTGCACACGCACGGGCCAGACGATGACATGGCGGGGAAAGCGATCGGCGAGCCGGTGCAGAATATCGCGAATGACAGCACCTGTGGGCGATGTCACAACACCGATCACCTGCGGCAGATAGGGCAGCAATTGCTTGCGCGCGGGATCGAACAGGCCCTCGGCGGTCAGCGCCTTCCGGCGTTGCTCGAGCAGCGCCATCATGGCGCCGACGCCGGCCAGCTCCATATTTTCGACAACGATCTGATAGGTCGATTTACCCGGAAAAGTCGTGATCTTGCCGGTGGCGATCACTTCCATCCCCTCTTCGGGGCGCAGGCGCAGACGGGCGAAAGACCCCTTCCACATGACCGCATCGATCCGGGCCGTGGCATCTTTCAGCGAAAAATAGACATGGCCGGAGGAATGGGGCCCCCGATAGCCCGAAATCTCGCCGCGCACGCGCACATAGCCGAATCGATCCTCAATCGTGCGCTTGAGCGCGCCCGAGAGTTCGGAGACGGAAAGTTCGGCGGCATTGGACCCTGGGGAATCCGCTGTGGAGGCCATGGGCCATCATAGGCTCCCCGCGCCGTCATTGCGAGCCATAGGCGAAGCAATCCAGAGGCCGCGCGTTTGGCTTCTGGATTGCTTCGCTGCGCTCGCAATGACGGACGCCTTGAGTTAAGACAGCGCCTGCCTAACGACCTGCACCCAGAGGCCCCATGAACGTCCTTCTCATCGGCTCCGGCGGCCGCGAACATGCTTTGGCGCTGGCTTTGTCGAAAAGCCCGCTGCTCGGCACGCTTTTCGCCGCCCCCGGCAATCCCGGCATTGGCCAGATTGCCGAAAATGTCGCCGTGGATGTCGCCGACCATAAGGCGGTCATCGATTTCTGCCGGTTGATGAAGGTGGAATTTGTCGTCGTCGGCCCCGAGGCGCCGCTGGTGGCGGGGCTGGTGGATGATCTGGCGTCCGCCGGGATCCCGGCTTTTGGGCCTGGCAAGGCGGCCGCCCAGCTGGAGGGCTCCAAGGGTTTCACAAAGGATCTGGCGCGCGATTTTGACATTCCGACCGCCGCCTATGGCCGGTTCAAGGACAAGGCATCGGCCCATGCCTATCTCGATGCCCATCCCGCACCCATTGTCGTCAAGGCGGACGGGCTTGCGGCGGGCAAGGGCGTGATTATTGCGATGAGCGAGAAAGAGGCGCGCGAGGCTGTCGATGCGATCTTCTCAGGCGCGTTTGGCGAGGCTGGCGCAGAAATCGTCATCGAGGAATTTATGGAAGGCGAAGAGGCCTCCTTCTTTGCGCTGTGCGATGGCGAGCGCGCGCTGAGCTTTGCTTCCGCGCAAGATCACAAGCGCGTCGGCGAGGGCGACACGGGCCCGAATACGGGCGGCATGGGCGCCTATTCGCCGGCACCGATCATGAGCGAAGAGATGAGCGCACGTGTGATGGCCGAGATCATCGCGCCGACATTGCGCGGCATGAAGGCGCGCGGGGCGCCTTACAAAGGCGTGCTCTTTGCCGGATTGATGCTGACGAAAGACGGGCCGAAGCTGATCGAATTCAACGCGCGTTTCGGCGATCCGGAAACGCAGGTCATGCTGCCCCGGCTTGAAGAAGATCTGCTGCCACTGCTGATGGCTTGCGCCAAAGGCAATCTGCGCAGCGAGCCGGTGAAACTGTCGCCGCGCACCGCGCTGACGGTGGTTTTTGCAGCCAAGGGCTATCCGGAAAACCCGCAGAAAGGCAGCACGATCCGCCATTTGGAGCGCGCAGCCTCGATGGACGGCATGATCCTGTTTCACGCGGGCACAAAGCAGCAGGGCGCCGATCTCGTGGCGAATGGCGGGCGTGTGCTGAATGTCACGGGGCTTGGCACCAGCGTGAAAGAAGCCCGCGAGCGCGCCTATGCGGGGCTCGATACCATCGACTGGCCGGAAGGTTTTTGCCGCCGGGATATCGGCTGGCGGGCTCTCTAGTCTCGTCATTGCGAGGAGCGAAGCGACGCGGCAATCCATCTTCGGGTGGTGGCCGGAAGATGGATTGCTTCGCTTCGCTCGCAATGACGAATAAAGGCTGGAGGGCGCGCGACGCGCGCTCTAATTCTTCGCTGGATCGCGCACCATCGGCACGGTTTCGAATTCCACATTCCAGATCTCGCCTCTCACGCGTTCCGTGCGGCGGATATAGACATTCTGCACAATGTCGCGCGTGGCGGGATCGATGCGCACCGGCCCGCGCGGGCTCAGCCATTCGCGGCCCTTCATCGCCTCGACCAAGGCCATGCTGCGCGCCTTGCCCTGCGTCGCGCGCAAGGCCTCGAAGATGAGATGCAATCCATCGTAACCGCCAATCGCCATGAGATTGGGGCGCACGCCAAAGGCTTTCATGAAAGCGGCGCGATAGGCGGCATTTTCGGCGCTCTCATGGGCGGCTGAATAATGATGCGAGGTGATCATGCCGATCACGCCCTCGCCCATATCGTTGAGCGTCAGATCGTCGAGCACATCGCCGGTGGCGATGATTTTGACGCCCGCTTCGCGCAGTCCGCGCTCGGCGACGCTCTTCATCAGATCGGCGCCCTGCCCATTGGGCACGAAGAGAAAGAGCGCATCGGGTTTCAAATCTTTCGCGCGCTGCAGAAAGGGCGCAAAGGCCGGGCTTGCGAGGGGTGCGCGCAATGTGTCGAGCACCTGCCCGCCGGATTCGGAAAAGCCTTTGGCAAAGGCTTTTTCTGCATCCTGTCCGGGGCCGTAATCGGAGACCATGGTGACGACGCGGCTGATGCCATTGCGCGCCGCCCATTGCGCCAGCGGCGTGACATTTTGCGCCATGGTGAAAGACGTGCGCAAAACAAAAGGCGATTGCTCGGTGATGATGGAGGTGGCTGCCGCCATGACAATCATCGGCACTTGCGCGCGCGTTGCCACCGGCGCAGCCGACAAAGCCAGCGGCGTCAGGCCAAAGCCCGCCAGCACATCGACTTTTTCATTGGTGACGAGTTCAGTGGCCAGCCGACGTGTGGCATCCGCATTGCCGCCATCGTCGCGCAGCACAATCTCGATGCGCCGCCCCGCCACTTCAACGCCATGGGTCTGCAAATAAAGTCTGGCGCCCTGCTCCACCTGCCGCCCGATGGAGCCGGCAAAGGGCCCGCTCATCGGCAGAATCAGCCCGATGCGAAAGGGCTCGGCGGCCAAGGCTGCGGAAGCAAAAAGCGCCATCAGCACACTCATCAACAAACGGCGCATGTCATCTCCCGGCTTGGAACGCCGTCATTGCGAGCGAGGCAAAGCAATGACGGTCTGGCATTACCGCCGCTCCTTGAAAAAGTCACGCAGCAGGCCGGCCGCTTCGCTCTCGCGCAAGCCGCCATAGATTTCGGGCGCATGGTGGCAGGTGGCTTGGGCAAAAAAGCGCGGCCCATGTTCCACCGCCCCGCCCTTGGGATCGGACGCGGCAAAATAGAGCCGCCGGATGCGAGCGAAGGAAATGGCCCCCGCGCACATGGCGCAGGGCTCGAGCGTCACATAAAGATCGCAGCCGATGAGGCGCTCGGAGCCCAGCCGTGCCGCCGCCTGGCGAATGGCCAGAATTTCGGCATGGGCCGTGGGGTCTTTATCCGTGAGGGTCCGGTTGCCGGCTGCCCCCAAAACCTCGCCATCCTTGACGATAACGGCCCCGACCGGCACTTCGCCGGCGGCAGCTGCCTCTCGGGCGCGCTCGAAGGCAAGAGAGAGGGGATCAGGCATGGTCATGCAATCGACTTTCATGGGCGCAACCTGCTATCAGAGCGCATGAGCGACAACAGAGATCAGAAAAACCGCGGCCCGCGCAAGCCGGGACCGGCAAAAAAAGGCGGACGCGGCGAGCGTCCGGCCCGTGGCGCAGCCCCGCGCGGACGCGACTTTGACGCCAAAGGCGGCAAGCGCGACATGGCCGGAAGGGACGACACGCGCGACAAAAAGCGCGCCCCGAGGCGCGAGGGTGCCCCCTTCGAGAAAAAATTCGAAAAGCGCGGCGAGCGGCCTTTTGCGGGCAAGCCCGACAAGCCGCGCCGCATTTTGCGCACGCCATCTGCGCCCGAGGCTGCGCCTTCCGCTTTTGAAGGCGAGCGCATCGCCAAAGTGATGGCCCGCGTCGGCCTCTGCTCGCGTCGCGATGCAGAAATCTGGATCGCAGAAGGCCGCGTCGCCGTGAATGGCGAAAAGCTGAAAAGCCCGGCCGTCAATATGACGCCCGACGATCGCATCAGTGTCGATGGCAAGCCCATCGCCAAACGCGAGCGCACGCGGCTTTTCATGTTCAACAAGCCGCGCGGTTTTGTGACCACTGATCGCGACCCCGAGGGTCGTCCGACGATTTTCGATGCTCTGCCTGAGGGCCTGCCGCGCCTCGTTTCCATCGGACGTCTCGACATCAACACCGAAGGGCTGCTGCTGCTCACCAATGACGGCGGATTGGCGCGTGTGCTGGAACTGCCCGCCACCGGCTGGCTGCGCCGCTATCGCGTGCGCGCCAATGGCGTGACAGATCAGGCGCAGCTCGATGAATTGCGCAAGGGCATTACGATCGAGGGCATCGAATATGCCGGCATCGAAGCCCAACTCGATCGCGTGCAGGGCGCCAATGTCTGGCTCACCATGGGCCTGCGCGAAGGCAAAAACCGCGAGATCAAGCGCGTGCTCGAACATCTGGGTCTTGCGGTCAATCGCCTGATCCGCCTCTCCTACGGGCCTTTCCAGCTCGGCGAGCTCGAAGATGGCGCGGTGGAGGAAGTGCGCACGCGCATTCTCATCGAACAGCTCGGCCCCAAACTGGCCGAAGAAGCGGGCGCCGATTTCGAATCGGCTGTTCTCGATCGCGTGCCGGTCGAGGAGGAAGAAGAGCGCCCCGCGCGTGCACCGCGCGGAAAGGGCCCGCAACGCGAGCGCGAAGAAGCGCCGCCGCCACGCAAAGATCGCCCTGCGCCGCGCACGCGCAAACATGTGTCCGTTCTGCGCGCCACACGCGAAGAGCCGCCAAAAGAGCGTCGCCGCATCGAGCGCGCCGAGACTGCCGACCGCAAGGGTCGCAAAGTCTCGGTGGAACGCGTGGTGACGCCTGGCGCCAAGGCGAAAAGCCCGACACGCAATGCACGCCGTTTCGCCGAAGAGCGCGACACCACATCAGGCGAGCGCCCGCGCACAGGCCGCAATGCCAAGGATGCGCCGAAGCGTCAGGATCGTCGCGGCGAGAAACCACGCAGCGAAGACAGGCGCGTTTTCAAATCAAGCGGCGCAGATTTCAATGTGCGCGATCGCGAACCCTCGGATTTCAAACCTTGGTCCGACAAACGCCCCGCGCGCAGCGAGAGCAGTCCGCGCAGCGAGGACAGGCCGCGCGGCGAATTCAAGCCTCGCGGTGAAGGCAGGCCGCGCAGCGAAGGCAAGCCGCGTGGTGAGTTCAAGCCGCGTGGTGAATTCAAGTCACGCAGCGAAGGTGGTTCGCGCGGCGAAAGCAAGCCACGCGGCGAGTTCAAGCCACGCGGCGACAAGCCGGGTGGTGCGCGATCGGGCGGGCGTCCGGGCGGTGCAAGATCGGGCGGCAAGCCTGCAGGCAAAGGCCCGCGCGGCCCGCGCGCGCCGCGGTAATCGCCGATGCGCGTCGTCGGTGGTAAGCTCAAGGGACGGGGGCTCAAAACCCCCTCCTCATCCATTGTGCGCCCGACATCGGACCGTCTGCGCGAGACAATCTTCAACATACTCGCGCATACTTATGACGACGCCTGCGAAGGTGCGCGCGTGATCGATCTTTTTGCCGGAACAGGTGCGCTTGGCATTGAGGCTTTGTCGCGCGGTGCGAGCCTTGCCATTTTCGTCGATGACAGCAATGAAGGCCGCGCCCTGCTGCGCGCCAATGTCGAAGCACTGGGCCTTGCCGGCGTCACGCGCATCTTGCGCCGCGATGCCAGCAAGCTCGGCCCCATGCCGCCGCAAGATCCATTCACGCTGGCCTTTCTCGATCCGCCCTATGGACGCGATCTCGCACCGCGCGCACTCGCCTCCCTGCGCGATGGCGGCTGGCTCGCGAAGGACGCGCTCTGCGTGGTGGAAGAAGAGGCGGAGGCAGAGATTGCTCTGCCGGAAGGTTTTACGCTGCTCGACCGCCGCGAGAGCGGCGACACGCAGCTTTTGTTTGTGCGGCTTACGGCTTAATCCTGCAACGTCATTGCGAGCGGAGCGAAGCAATCCAGAGGCCCTACGTGAGGCTTCTGGATTGCTTCGCCTTCGGCTCGCAATGACGGCTACCTTCTCCCAAACAATCTCTCCACATCGGCCAGTTTCAGCTCGACATAAGTCGGCCGGCCATGATTGCACTGGCCCGAGCCCGGCGTGACTTCCATCTCGCGCAACAGGGCATTCATTTCTTCGCCGCTCATGCGACGCCCGGCCCGCACTGAATGATGGCAGGCCATGGTGGCGAGCACATGGTCGAGGCCCTTGGCGAGCGAGGTCGCCGACCCATGCTCGGCCAAAGTATCCGCAACATCGCGCACAAGGCGGATCGGATCGGCTTTTGCCAGAATGGCCGGCACTTCGCGCACGGCCACAGCGCCGGGGCCGAAGGATTCAATCGCCAGTCCCGATGTCTCGAGCTCCCGCGCATGAGAAAGCAGGCGCTCGACATCGCCCTCATCCATTTCGACAATGGCCGGGATCAGCAGCATTTGGCGGGCAATGCCGGCCTCTTCGCGCTGTCGTTTAAGTTTCTCATAGACGAGCCGCTCATGCGCCGCATGCTGATCGACAATGACCATGCCATCGCGCGTTTGTGCGATAATGTAAGTGTCATGCATCTGCGCACGCGCCGCGCCAAGCGGGGAATCGAGCGCCTCCGTTGCAGGCATTGTTTCATGCGCGCGCATATCTGCACCCGGCGCAAGATCGCCTACGAAAGAAGCCTGTGCCGCTTCGCCAAATCCTGACGTGGGCGCTGCGGGCGAGGCGCGCCAATCCCAATTGGCATTTTGTGGCGCAGGCCGCTGCCAGCTGCGCGCCATGGTCTCAAGCGTCTTGGTGCCACCGGTCGAACTCGCCCGATGCATGGCCTCGGCGAGCGTCTGCTTCAGCGCACCAATGATGAGACCGCGCACCAGGCCCGGATCGCGAAAGCGCACTTCCGCCTTGGCCGGATGCACATTCACATCGACGAAACGCGGATCGCAAACGAGAAACAGCGCCAGCGCCGGATGACGGTCGCCGGGCAGATAATCCATATAGGCCGCGCGCACAGCGCCATTCAGCACTTTGTCACGCACCGGGCGACCGTTGACATAGAGATATTGCGCTTGCGCATTGGCGCGATGGAAGGTCGGCAGACCGGCAAAGCCGGTGAGCTGAAAACCCTCGCGCGCAGCACTCACCGCCAGCGCATTGGGCGTGAAATCGCTGCCCAGAATCTGGCTGATGCGCGCGAGTCGCCCGGCATCGCCCGCGCCGCAATCGACATGATCGAAGCCAGAAAGATTGTCGCCTGCGAGCGAAAAACGCACACGCGGATGCGCCATGGCGAGACGCTTCACAACATCGGCGACAGCCTGCGCTTCAGCGCGGTCGGTTTTCAGAAACTTCAGTCGTGCGGGCGTGGCGAGAAAAAGATCGGCCACTTCGACTTTCGTGCCCTGCGCGCCGGCGGCAGGCGCGACCTCAAATTTCTTGCCGAAATCGACACGCAGATGCGACGCATGATCGGCACCCGCGCGACGGGTGACAAGATCGACACGGGCCACAGAGGCAATGGAGGGCAAAGCCTCGCCGCGAAAGCCAAGCGTCGCAATATTGGAAAGATCGCCATCGGGCAGTTTGGAGGTGGCATGACGATCGACAGCGAGGACGAGATCGTCTGCGCTCATGCCCTCGCCATCATCCACCACGCGGATGAGACGCCGCCCGCCCTGCTCCAGCACAATATCGATCCGCTTTGCACCGGCATCGAGCGCATTCTCGATGATTTCCTTGACGGCAGAAGCCGGACGCTCGACAACCTCGCCCGCAGCAATGCGGTCAATGAGGACGGGATCGAGGCGGCGGACGGGCATGGGGTGCTCAGTCAAACGTGTTGCTTCTTCCTTCTCCCGGCGGGAGAAGGTGGCGCGCGAAGCGCGACGGATGAGGGGATGGGCGACTCAACCGACAAAGATTGTAACCCCTCAGCCGGCTCCTGCGGAGCCACCCTCTCCCTCCGGGAGAGGGTTAATCACATGCCAACCGGACGGCCGGCTGCCGTTACCAGAAGCTTCTTGCCCGCAAACAGGCGCTTGGCTGCATCATGCGTATGTTCGAGCGTGACAGCGGCAACGAGAGAATTGCGCTCATCGAGATAGGTCACGGGCAAATTCTCGATCTGCAGACGCAACAGCTGACCCGCGATCTTGGTTGACGTATCGAAACGCAGATCGTAGCTGCCAATCAGATATTTCTGCGCCTTGTCGAGTTCTTCAACTGTTGGGCCATCTTTTGCGAGCTTACCGATTTCTTCGGTGATGACAGCAAGCGATTCCGCCGCGCGTTCGTTTTTGGTCGATGTGCCGCCGACAAAACTGGCCGTATGGCGATAGGTCACAAGCTGCGAATGAACGGAATAGGCAAGCCCGCGCTTCTCGCGCACTTCCTTGAAGAGACGCGCAGAGAAAACGCCGCCGCCGAGAATGTGGTTGAGCACCATGGCCGGAATATGCTGCGGATCATGCAGCGCAATGCCTGGCAGGCCGAAGCGGATGGTTGATTGCGGCACATCCACATCGATGACTTTCGTCGTCCCCAGATTGGCGAGCACAATATCGGGCACGGCTGCAAGTCCGGTCTTTTCCGGCAGCGTTCCGAAAATATCATCGAGCAATGTCGCCAGACGTTTGGCATCGATAGCGCCGACAACGGCAACGCACAGGCTTTGGCGCTGCATGATAGCGCGCTGCAGATGCACAAGATCGTCGCGCGAAATGGCCGCCACGCTCTCAAGCGAGCCGCGCGAGGGGCGTCCATAAACATGGTTCGGGAAAGCCAGCTCGCGCCAGGCTTTTGCTGCCAATGCATCGGGGTCGTTGGCTTCCGCGCGCAGGCCTGCCAGCATTTGCGCCCGCACCCGCTCGATCGCATCGACATCGAAGCGCGGCTCATTGACTGCGAGTTTCAGCAATCCAAAAGCAGCATCGACATGACGCGTCATCGTCTTCAGGCGGCCGTGGAAAGTGTCGCTATCGGCCGAAAAGGAAATCTCGATGGCCTTGTCGTCCATGGCATTATGGAAGGCCTGCGCATCCATCTCGCCCGCGCCTTCATCCATCAAAGCTGCCAGCATGACGGACGAACCCATACGACCGGGCGCATCCTGCGAAGAGCCGCCGGCAAAAGCGAATTCCACCGCCACAAGCGGCACGGCATAATCTTCGACGAGCCAGGCACTGATGCCCTTTTGCGACACGACATGCTGCACGCGTGCTGCGCGCGAGGCCTGCGGGGCAAGGGTCATGTTCGGCGAATGGGGCGCGTTCATCTGAATGTCCGTTTCAAAATTGATTTTCGACGCGTGTTCTCCCCTCCCCGCAAGGGGAGGGGGACTTGCCCTCAGGCGTCTTCGGTTTCTTTTGGCAGAAGGAAACCGGTCACAGCGCGGCGCCGGTCGAGCCATGTCTTCGTGGCGTCGCGCACATCCTGCGCCGTCACGCCATCCATGCGTTCAGGCCACTGGCGAATGTCATCCACACTCATGCCGGTGGTCAGCGCCGCGCCATACCAGCGCGCAAGCGAGGTCTGATTGTCCTGCGCATAAATGGCATCAGCCACAAGCCGCGTCTTGGCGCGGGCCAGATCTTCCTCTGCCACGCCCTTGTCGATGACCTCGCGAATGATGGCCTCAATCGCCTCATCGAGCTGCTGGAGGCTCACATCCGGCGCAGGCATGGCATAGATCCAGAAACGCGTCTCATCGAGCGCCGTGCCCATGTAATAGCATTCAGCAACGACAGCGACTTTCTGCTCGACCACAAGCCGGCGATAAAGCAGGCTCGTCGGCCCGCCACCCAGCAAATGTGCAAGCGCCTCCAGCGCTTCCGCCTCGCCCTTGCGCGCAGTGCGATAGGAGGGCACGAGATAAACGGTCTGATGCGAGGGCTGCTCGACCTTTTCATCCGCCAGCGTGACGAGACGATGAGCGCGAGGCTCGGGCTCGCGCGGGCGCTTGCGCTGCGGGGCATCGCCACGCGCGGGGATCGGGCCATAAATCCGGGCCGCCATGTCGCGCACTTCATCTTCGCTGACATCGCCGGCGACAATGAGAATGGCGTTTTCGGGCGTGTAGAAGCGGCTGTAATAATTCAACGCATCTTCGCGGCCGAGATCCTCGATCTCGTGGTGCCAGCCGATGATCGGCTTGCCATAGGGGTGATGCGTGTAGAGCGCAGCCTGCACGGCCTCGTGCAATTGCGCCGATGGATCGCTGTCGGTGCGCATGCGGCGCTCTTCGAGCACGACATCGCGCTCGGGCGCAACAACATCGTCGGTGAGGACGAGATTGCGCATGCGGTCCGCCTCATATTCCATCACAACCGGCAGATGCGCCTTTGGCATGCGCTGGAAATAGGCGGTGTAATCATTCGAGGTGAAGGCGTTTTCCTGACCGCCGAGTTCAGCAACGAGTTCGGAGAATTCACCCTTCGGATGTTTCGCCGTGCCTTTGAACATCAGATGCTCGAGGAAATGGGCAATGCCCGATTTGCCTGCCGGATCGTCAGCCGATCCGTTGCGATACCAGACCATATGGGTCACGACCGGGGCGCGAAGGTCGGGGATGACCACGACCTCCATTCCATTGTCGAGACGGAAATGGGAAATGACGGGCCCGGCGGCGGCCGCCGGAGCGGAGGAGCCCGGGGTCAGACCGGCGGATGAAGAAGCCATCGGATTGCGTGCCATGGTCGCCTGTTTTCGAACAAGGAGCCACCACCGGAGGCGGTGGTGGGATCATGGCAACAATATAGGAGATGACAGCGGGAAGTTCATCCCCTGCGTCCATCTCAGCGTTCGCGCTCTTCCCGGCTCTGGCGCTCGCGGATCGCCTGCTGGCGCGCATCGGTAATATCGTCCTCGCGGCGCACTTCGAACGTATATTTCTGGACGGTCGTCGGCTTGCGATAGCCGACCGGGGGATCGGTCAGGGCCTGACGCGGCGCCTCCTGCCCCGGCACGAGATCGCGCCGCTCATCGACGGCGGAGCGTCCCTTGAGGCTCGACCAGAGCGCTTCCTGATTGCAGACCCGCGCCAGCGGGTCGTTGCAATTTTCACCCGTGGAGCGAGCCGGCTGGGCGCCGCTGGTGCGCACGCGATCAAGCTCGCTGCGGCTCACCGGGTTCCAGACTTCATCGACGCGCGGCTTGCCGGCGGCGGCGCGCTCGGCCTCGCGGCGGGCGATTTCCTGATCCTTCGGCCAAGCCTTGGCGCGTTGCTGGGCGGGCGGCTGGGGCTGCGGCAGGGCCTGCCGGTTGGGCGGCACCACAAGCGGCGCACGCTCGCGATATTCGATGGAAGGCTGTTCCTTGTCGTCGGGCAGGACAAGATTGAGGATCGACGAAAAGACATTTTCGCGCCCGTCATCATTCAGGGCGAGAGCCGGGGATGTGGCAGCCAGCCCCAGAGCCAGCGAAAAGGCGGCAGCAAGGCCTGGACGCAAGTGCGGGCGGCTCGTCTCAAAAGTCATGGCCAATCCTATCGTCCAATCGGGTTTCGAAACCGGCCGGGACACCCCGACCCTGGCAGGAAACCGTGTCTTCGCGGCATTTTGGAGGCAAGCCCCCGGCCCTCAGGCCTTTTCCTGCGCGCAGAAGAGGGATTCATACAGAAGAAGCGCGACGCCCGCAACGATGCCTACATCGGCCAGGTTGAAGACATACCAGGAGAAGGTCCCGACGTGGAAATGGAAGAAATCGGCCACGGCGCCATAGGCAGCCCGGTCGATGGCATTTCCCAAGGCGCCGCCGACAACCAGACCAAGGCCCAGCGCGGTGAAACGGGTCTGCGCCCGCCACATCCAGACCGCCAGAAAAAGGGTCGCGGCCAAAGTGACCGCCAGAAGCCCATAGCGGCCGATCTCCGAATGAGCCTCAAACAGCGAATAGGACACGCCCCGGTTCCAGGCCATGACCAGATCAAGGAATGGCAGGACGCGCACGGGCTGGCGGCTGGCAATGTCATAGACATCGAGCATCCAGATTTTATGCGTCTGGTCGACGAGCAGCATCAGAAAGCCCGCTGTCACGCCCAGCATGCGCGGCGAGACTTTCACTTTGGGCGGAGCTTCAGGCGCGGCTTCGCTCACAGGAGCCCCGCTGCCTTCAATTCGCGCAGGGCCTGCGCATCGCGCGGCGTGACATCGGGATATTCGGCATCCGCGCCGACCTTGTCCGAGATTTTCCACGAGCGCGCGCATTTGCGCCCGCCGGCCTTTTCGGGAAGGACGCCGACACCGACCACATCGTCGAGCGCAAAAGCACCGGCAGGCGCGACGCCAGCACGGATATCGATTGCGGAAGTGATGCAGATTTCCGCGAAATCGAGCCCATCGAGCGTCGCGCGCAAAGCATCGTCGGCAATATAGACAACGGGAGCCGCCTCCAGCGAAGAGCCCATACGCTTTTGCGCACGCTCGATTTCGAGCGCGCCCGTGGCGACGCGACGGATCGCGCGCACTTTCGCCCATTTGGCGGCCAGCGCCTCATTGCGCCATTCGCCTGGCACTGCGGGGAATGTTTCCAGATGCACAGATGGCGCATCGGGATAGCGCGACAGCCAGGATTCTTCTGCCGTGAAACAGAGAATGGGCGAGAGCCACAAAGTCACCGCGCGGAAAACATCTTCGATACAGGTGAGCGCCGCCAACCGGTCCTTGCTCGACAGCGGATCGCAATAGAGCGCGTCTTTGCGAATATCGAAATAGAAAGCCGAGAGATCGGTATTGAGGAAGAGCGAGAGCTCCGCCACCACCTTGCGATAATCATAGGTCGCATAGGCCTGCTGGATCACGCTCGAGAGTTCGGCCAGACGATGCAGCATGAGCTTTTCAAGCTCCGGCATGTCCGCATAGGCGACCCGTTTGGCCTCGTCATAATGGGCCAGCGTGCCGAGCATCCAGCGCATTGTATTGCGCAATTTGCGATAGGTCTCGACGAAGGTTTTCAGAATTTCTTTGCCGATGCGCAGATCGTCCGAATAATCGGAAGCCGCGACCCACAGGCGCAGAATGTCAGCACCTGAATCCTTGATGACGTCTTGCGGCGCCGTGACATTGCCGAGCGACTTCGACATTTTCTGGCCCTTCTCGTCCAGAACGAAGCCATGCGTCAGCACAATGTCGAAAGGCGCGCGCCCGCGCGTGCCGCAGCTCTCCAGCAGGCTCGACTGGAACCAGCCGCGATGCTGATCCGAGCCTTCCAGATACATGACCTGATCGCGCCCGCCATCGACCTTGCGCTTGGTGCCGGCAAGACCGGGAAAATGTTTGGCGTCTTCGAGCGTGTAAGTATGCGTCGAGCCTGAATCGAACCAGACATCGAGCACGTCCATGACCATGTCGTAATCGGGCGCACGTGTGCCGATAAAGCGCTCCTTCGCGCCGTCCTTGAACCAGGCGTCGCCGCCTTCCTTCTCGAAAGCCTGCGCAATGGCTGCATCGACACTGGCGTCGCGCAGCAATTCCTTTGTGTCCTTGTGCACGAAGACGCAGATCGGCACGCCCCAGGCGCGCTGGCGCGACATGACCCAATCGGGCTTGTTCTCAATCATGCCGCGAATGCGGTTCTCGCCTGCCGCCGGCACCCATTGCGTCTTGCCGATGGCGTCAAACGCGACGGTGCGCAATGAGGCACCAAGGCTGAACTCTTTATCCATCGCAATGAACCATTGCGGCGTATTGCGGAAAATGACCGGCTTTTTCGAGCGCCAGGAATGCGGGTACTGATGCTTCAGCCGGCCGCGCGCGACAAGTGCGCTATTGTCGATCAACGCCTTGATGACTGCCTCATTGGCGTCGCCCTTGTCGCCCTTTTCATTGATGACGCGCTTGCCCTCGAAACCGGGCGCTTCCGCCGTATAGACGCTGTCATCGTCAATGGTGAAGGGAATGCGCGTGTCGATGCCGCGCTCGGAAAGCATGCGGCCCGACGCCATCCAGATTTCAAAATCCTCGCGGCCATGGCTGGGCGCAGTATGGACAAAGCCCGTGCCGGTGTCGTCGGTGACATGGTCGCCATCGAGCAGCGGGACTTGGAAAGTGTAGCCAAGATTGGCGAGCGGATGGGCGCAGACGGTGGCTTTCAGGACATCGGCTGAAACATCGCCAATTCTGGCGAGGCTGATCTTGGCCTGCGCCGCAACGGCTTCTGCAAGTTTCGCTGCCAATACATATTTTTCGCCGACCTTCGGCCCGAAGTCGCGCTCATTGGCGGTGACTTCATAGAGGGCATATTCGATCTTGTGCGAATAGGAGATGGCGCGATTGCCCGGCAGCGTCCAGGGCGTGGTGGTCCAGATCACGACAGACGCGCCCGCAAGCGTTCCAGACGTCACCGGAAACTTCACCCACACCATATCCGACTGGTGATCGTGATATTCGATTTCCGCTTCTGCCAGAGCGGTTTTTTCGACCACCGACCACATGACCGGCTTCGAGCCGCGATAGAGAAGTCCATTGTCCTTGAACTTCATGATCTCGCGCGCAATCTGCGCTTCGGCGTGGAAGGCCATGGTCGAATAGGGATGATCCCAATCGCCCGTAATGCCGAGCCGCTTGAATTCCTCGCGCTGCGTGTCCAGCCATTTTTGCGCGAAGGCGCGGCATTCCTGGCGGAATTCGACGACCGGCACGTCATCCTTGTTGCGCCCCTTGGCGCGATATTGCTCCTCGATCTTCCATTCGATCGGAAGGCCGTGGCAATCCCAGCCCGGCACATAATTGGAATCGAAGCCGAGCATTTGCTGGCTGCGCGTCACCATATCCTTCAGGATTTTATTGAGCGCATGGCCGATATGAATATTGCCATTGGCATAGGGAGGGCCGTCATGCAGCACGAAGCGCGGCCGCCCGGCCGATGTCTCGCGAATGCGCTTGTAGAGATCGATCTGCGCCCAGCGCGCCAGAATCTCCGGCTCTTTTTGTGGCAAGCCGGCGCGCATCGGGAAATCGGTGCGCGGCAGAAACAGGGTCTGCGAATAATCGGGAGCGGAGGACTCGGTCATGTCTTGCTGCGGCTCGAAGTGTGGGGGGCGGAAAGCCCCTGAAAAACAGACGTGCGGCATAGCCCATTTCAGTCGTCATTGCGAGGAGCGAAGCGACGAAGCAATCCAGAAGCCTCACGTGGGGCCTCTGGATTGCTTCGCTGCGCTCGCAATGACGGCTCAGGCCAGCATCGCCCTCGCCTTGTCCACATCCTTGTCGATCTGGCGCACAAGCGCCTCCAGCCCGTCGAATTTTTCCTCCGGGCGGATCCAGCCGACAAAGGCGACTTCCAGCTCTTTGCCGTAAAGATCTCCTTTGAAATCAAGGATATAGATCTCAAGCAGCGGCGGGCCATTATCGACGGTCGGGCGTCGGCCGAAACTGGCAACGCCCTTATGGACCACCCCATCCACCACCACACGGACGGCATAAATGCCGTAAAGCAGACGACAGGAGGGATCGAGCGCGAGATTGGCGGTGGGATAGCCCAATTCCCGCCCAAGCTTCTGGCCGTGAATGACCTCGCCTGTGACGAAATAATCATGGCCGAGCAGACGGCGCGCGGCGCTGACATTGCCGGCCTCCAGCGCCATGCGGGTCGCCGCGGAATGGACGGCCTCCGGGCTGCCGGCGACATCGGCGAGGACTTTTTCGACCACTTTCACGGCAAAGCCGTGGCGCTGGCCTGCCTGTTTGAGAAAATCGGGCGAGCCCGCCCGCCCCTTGCCGAAGTGGAAATCATAGCCCACGACCGCACCCGAAATTTTCAGCCGCCGCACCAGCACATCGGCCACAAATTTCTCCGCCTCGAGCGTGGCAAGCGCCTGGTCGAAGGTGAGGACGAACATGGCCTCGACGCCGAGCCGGCCCAGTGCCAGCGCCTTTTCGCGCTCCGGCGTCAGCCGGAAAATAACCGGGCGTCCGGCAAAAAAATCCGCCGGATGGGGCTCGAAAGTCAGCACGGCGCAGGGGCGGCCAAGCCGCGCCGCCATGGCTTCGGCCGCGCGAATGACAACAGAATGGCCGCGATGCACGCCGTCAAAATTGCCGATCGCGACAACCGCGCCCTCAAGCCCCTTCGGCGGCTCAAGCGGGTTCTTCACGACAATGATTTCAGGGAGATTCACGGCGAGCGACAAGGGGACTCATCTTTCTGGCGGCAGGCGCGATGGCCGACCGGCGGGGCGCAAATTGGCTTGCGCGCCTGCCCCCGTCAAGAAGCAGCTGGTGCGCTCTTCAGCTGACCCGCAGTGCGCCGTGCCGGAACCATCACCAGCGCCTCGCCTTCCAGCACGATCTTGCCGTCCACCAAAGCCTCGCATTTCAGCTTGCAGCGACGCCCCTCCTCGACGAGTTCAACCACTTCGACGCAAACCGTGACGACATCGCCAATGCGCACCGGCGCGCGAAAATGGAGCGTCTGCGACAGATAGACGGCGCCCGGCCCCGGCAGATACATGCCAAGCACCGCCGAAATCAGCGACGCCGTGTAAAGCCCATGGGCGATGCGCCCGCCAAACCGCGTCTTGCGGGCGAAATGATCGGACAGATGGATCGGATTATGATCGCCCGACAAAGTCGCAAAGCCAACGACATCATTGGCCATGACGGTTTTCATAATGCTCTCGCGCATGCCCAGCGCGAGATCTTCGAAATAATAGGAGGTGAATGGCGCGCTCATGGGAGCAGAGCTTCTCCCGCAACGCACCATCCCGCAATTGAACTTAAAGCCTAAGCGCTACCAGACAAGCTCAGGAATGGCGGCTGTCGGATGACGCCGATTTTCAACCAGAAACTGCTGGTAAGCAGCTACATCCAAATCCTTTTCCGGATGCAATTCGTCGCGATGAATGCCGCGTGTGACGAAGAGGGCATCAATGCCATAAGCGACTGCGCCGGCGACATCGGTGCGCATGGCATCGCCAATGCCGATGATACGCTCGCGCGCAACGGGCTTGCCGCGGATTTTTTCTGCCAGCATCAAAGCCCGTTCATAGATCGGCGAAAACGGTTTTCCTGCCTGATAGACACGCCCGCCACGCTCTTCATAGGCCTGCGCAATGGCGCCCGCGCAATAGATGAGCTGGTCGCCGACATGCACAACGAGATCGGGATTGGCTGAGATCAAATCGAGACGGCGCTCATGCATGAAAGCAAGCCGCTCGGCATAATCATCGGGTGTTTCGCTGCGGTCATCGTTGAGGCCCGTGATGACCACATATTCGGCCTCTTCAAGCGCGACGAGATTGGGCTTTACCCCAGTTTGGCGCTCGGAAATCTCGAACAAAGTATGATCGCGCTCGGGGCCGATATGGTGCAGCCTCTCGCCGGCACGCGCCGCGATGAAGGCCAAAGTCACATCGCCTGAGGTGACCATGTCATCGAATGTGTCGCGCGGCACTTTGAGCCCGGCCAGCTGATCGAGAATCGGCGGATTGGGCCGCGGCGCATTGGTGATGAGAATCACCGTTCCGCCCCGCGCCCGGAAACGCTGCAGCGCCTCGCAAGCGGCGGGATAACGCGCCTCGCCATTATGGACGACCCCCCAGACATCGCAAAAGGCGACGTCATAGCGGCTCTCGATCTCGGAAAATCCACGCAAGATGCGCGGTTGCGAAGAATTGGTCATGAGAGGCGGCTAAAGGCCCACCCCCTCCCTGTCAAGCAAAGCGCCCCGCGACAAATCAGGCCCGCCCTGCTGCAATGCAGCAAAAATCGTTCAGGTGGCGTTCATCCGCAGCTTTCCATCTTGTGAGCGAGATTCCGGCGAAACCTCGGGTCTGGGGCTTGACCCTGTCCGGGGGCGCGTGGAAGGTCAGGACAAGTTAACGCCTGTTAAGAAATGGCGGAGCGGGAGATGGGCTTTCACAATCCAGGCGACAAGCGCCGCAGCCGCCGCGCAGGGCATGGCCTTGCAGCCGGTCTGGCTCTCGTTGCGCTCGCTGCCTTCACCCAGCCCCTGGGCGCCGCCTCCGAGACGCCCGTGAACGAGACCTGCCCTTCGGGCGGATCCATGGTGATGCGCGAAGCGCAGCTTGCCTCTGTCACACAACGCCTGTCTGAACGCGCCACATTGCGCGTGCTCGCAATAGGCTCATCCTCGACGCAAGGTGTTGGCGCATCCACGCCCGCCAATAATTACCCGAACCGTTTCGAGGTGGGGTTGAGCCAGCATTTCGGCGCCAATGTCAGCGTCACCAATGCTGGTGTCGGCGGCGAGACGGTCGAGGCAACCATCGAACGGCTCGAAGAACGCATTACCGCAGAGCGTTTCGACCTCGTCGTCTGGCAGGTCGGCACGAATGATGCCGTGCGTGGCGCCAATGAGGAGCATTTCGTCTCTCTGCTCAAGCGCGGCGTGGCGGTGGTCAAGGCCAAGCAGATCGATCTCGTCCTGCTCGATCAGCAGTTTTTTCCCACCATCAAGGATCCGGTGCGCTACGAGCGCTTCGTCCGCATGGTTGAGACAGTGGGCCATGAGACCGGCGCGCCTGTTCTCTCGCGTTACAGGCTGATGAAAAACTGGGGCGAGCGCACGCCGCATGATTTGCCCACAATGCTGGCGGGCGACGGCTTTCACATGAGCGATCGCGGCTATATTTGCCTCGCCCGCGCCATGGTCCATGCCATGTCGGATCTGGTCACCGGCAGCCCGCTGATGGTTCAGGGCGCCACGCCGACCATGGCGTCTGCGCCGCGCCGCGCGAACTCGCCCTAATCGGAAACTTTTCCATCGACAATCTGGACATGCCGATCGGCTTGGGCTGCCAGTGCAAGGTCATGCGTGACCACCACCACGGCTTTCTGCGCCGCGCCCGCAATCATTTCACGCAAAATGGCAATGACCTGCGCGGTTGAATGCGTATCGAGATTGCCGGTCGGCTCATCTGCCAAAACAACGAGGGGATCATTGGCGAGCGCGCGCGCAATGGCAACGCGCTGACGTTGACCGCCCGACATTTGATCGGGCCTTTTGTGCATATGCGCCGACAATCCGAGCGAATCGAGAATCTCGCCGGAACGCGCGCGAATGCGCTCGCTCGACAAGCGGCCCAGCGCGCGCATCGGCAGGGCAACATTTTCCAGCGCCGAAAATTCCGGCAGCAGAAAATGAAACTGGAAGACAAAACCCAAAGTCTCGAGACGCAGACGCGCCAGCGCCGCCTCGTCGAGCGAACCTGTTGGCCGCCCTGCAATCGTCACTTCGCCGCGCGTGGGCCGATCCAGCAGGCCCAGCAGATACAGAAGCGATGACTTGCCTGAGCCCGAAGGACCGGTAATGGCCAGAAACTCGCCCGGCATGACATCGAGATCGACGCCATCGATGAGAGTGGTGGGCACTTCACCATCGATCACGCGGGTGAGGCCGCGCGCGGATATCAGCGGAGCCGCGCTCACGATGCACCCCGGATGATATCGACCGGCGGGACGGAAGCTGCCTTTCGCGCCGGGAAGAAGCCGGCAATCACCGAAGCGCTCAAGGCGACAAAACCGGCAATCGCATAATGGAGCGGCGAATAGAGCACCGGCAATCGCGTCGAATCCATGAAGGGTGATTTGAATTCGATCAATGTCATGCCCCAGGTCATCGCATAACCGAGGCACCAGCCAAGGATGAGACCCATAATTCCGATGATCATCGATTCAACAACAAAGATCCGCCGCACGACATAAGACGGGAAGCCCAGCGATTTCATAATGGCAATATCGCGCGTCTTCTCATGCGTGATGGTTGAGATGATGTTGTAAGTGCCGAAAGAGGCGACCATCAGGATCGCACTGACAACCGTATACATGATGAAATTGCGGATCTGAAATGCCGAAAGAAGATCCTCATTTGCTTCAAGCCAGGAAATCGCCTTGTAGCCTGTCTCCGCCTCGATCCGCGCGGCGACATCGCGCGCATGCATCACATCTTGTGTCTTGACGCGCAATTCATTCACAAGCCCGGTCTGGCCGGCCAGAATCTGCGCTGTCTTGAGCAAGACATAGGCCTGGTTCTCATCGATCTGCGTCAAGCCTGCATGCGAGATTGCCACGACCGTAGCCGATAGCGTGCGACCGCCCCCCGATGTGAGCACCACATTATTGCCGATGCGCGCCCCGATTTTACGCGCCAGGCCGCTGCCCAGAATAATGGCGTTGGAAGCCTTGTAGAGATTTTCCAGCGACCCTTGCCTGATATGCGCCGCCAATTTCGACACATTGACTTCGCGCCGTGGATCGATGCCCGTCAAGCTCACCGCCGTATCGCGACCGGCAAAACGAATGACTGCTTTCGATTGTACCGACGGCGTCACAGCGCCCGGCAACCAGCCTTCGAGAGCTACCACAATCGCATAGGGATTTTTGATGCCCGGCCGCAGCTTCATCGTCGTCAGGCCGTAGATTTCTGCGGCTTCGAAAACAATATCGGCAGGCTGCCGAGGCGGCTCGCGACGCTCGTCGGTCACCGAGACATGGGGCATGGAATCGACCAGCTGGGTGACGAAATCCCGCTGCGATCCTTCCATGATCGCCGCCATCATTACGGAAAAACCGACGCCTATGGCAACGCCGAAGACGCCGACAATGGTCTGGCGCAAACGGGCGCGCACATGCGTGAATGCAATCGAGAGGATGAGACCGGCCATGCCGCTCATCTGCTCTCCCCGTTGCTCACGCGCACGCGCATTCCCTCATGAAACTTCGCCTGATAGGGCGAGGCGACGCGCGCGTCCTCCGGCAGGCCTTCGAGAATTTCCATCGCGCGCGTTCCGCGTATGCCGGTTTTCACCTCTATCGCGCGCAGCCGATCATTTTCGATGACGAATAATCGTCTGCCCGAAAGGGCCTCGATGGGGACAAGCAAAGCCTTGTCGCGCTCTCGCGTGACAATATTGGCTTCCACACTCATGCCGATTTTCAGCGGCGTCTCGGCCGGCAGATTGATATAGACGCGAAAGGTTTTTGTTGCCGGATCGCCCTTGGGTGTGATCTCGCCGATCTGTCCCAGCAAGGTCTCGTCCTTGAAACCTTCATTGCGCAAAAGCACTTTCTGGCCGGTGCGCACGCGCGGAATATCCTCCTCGTTCACATCGGCGACAAGACGCAGCGGCTTTGGATTGCCGACCCAGAACAAAACATCGCCCATAGCCGTTCCGGCAATCTCGCCAACTTCGCCATCTTTGCGCAGAATAATGCCATCCATCGGCGCGCGCAGAACGAGATCGGCGATACGGTCCTCCTGCGCGGCAATGCGCGCCTCGAATTCCGACAATTGCGTCGCCAATTGATCGAGCGTGGTCTGTGCCGCGGCAGCGCGCGCCACAAGGTTGCGTGTGCGCTCGACATCGGCATTGAGCCGCGCCCGGCGCGCCTCCAGCTCGCGCAGCAGAGCGCGCTCCTCGCCATCGTCCAGACGGCCGAGCGCATCGCCCTTTTTCACCGGCTGGCCCTCGCAATCGCAAAGCTCGACAATGCGCTTGCGCTGGATGGCGACAACCTTGGCCCAGCGCTCAGGCTCGACCGTGCCGGTTGCATAGACAACTTCCGCCGCCGTGCCGCGCACAGGCTTGACCGCACTGACCTGTGTCGCCAGCAGGCCGCTCAGCAAAACAACAGCGACCCCGCCTACCGCCAGCGCCAGAAGGAGGAGAAGAGCAAGACGAGGCAGGCGCATAAGGGGCTCACTTTTGGAGAATTCTGGTATCAACCATCTGCAAACTCGGCCCTGCCTTGCGCCGGGTCAAGGCCAGACCGCTTGCCCCACCCGCCCCCGGCGCTTATGAAGCAGGCCTGTTTCTTTCAGATTAGGCCCGAGTGAGCCCCGTGACCGACCAGAGCCCGAAACCGAATGTGAAAGCGCGCCTGCCGCGCGGACTTGCCGACCGTGGACCCGCAGAAATTGCGGCGACCCATCGCATGGCATCCGCGATCCGCGAGGTCTATGAGCTCTATGGCTTTGAGGCAGTCGAGACGCCGTTCATCGAATATACCGAGGCTTTGGGCAAATTCCTGCCCGATCTCGACCGGCCGAATGAGGGCGTCTTCTCGTTCCAGGACGATGACGAGCAATGGCTGTCGCTGCGCTACGATCTGACAGCGCCGCTCGCCCGCTATGTGGCAGAGCATTACGACAGGCTGCCCAAACCCTATCGCTCCTATCGCTCGGGCTTTGTCTTTCGCAATGAAAAGCCCGGCCCTGGCCGTTTCCGCCAATTCATGCAATTTGATGCCGATACGGTGGGCTCCGCCTCCGTCGCAGCCGATGCTGAAATGTGCATGATGGCCGCCGATACGCTGGAGAAAGTCGGCATTGCGCGCGGCGATTACGTCATCAAGGTCAATAATCGCAAAGTCCTCGACGGCGTGCTTGAAGCAGCAGGTCTGGCGGGCGATGAGCGCGCCGCGCAACGCCTGATCGTTTTGCGCGCCATCGACAAGCTCGACCGTCTGGGCAGCGATGGTGTGCGCCTGCTACTTGGTCCGGGCCGCAAGGATGAATCCGGCGATTTCACCAAGGGCGCAGATCTGTCTGCCGCCGCCATCGATCGCGTGCTCGCCTTCACCGCTGCGCGCGGGGCCAGCAATGAAGCCACCATCGCCAATCTGCGTACAGCCGTTGGCGGCTCGGCGCGCGGCGCAGAAGGTTGCGATGAACTGGCTGAAATCGCCACACTTGTTGCAGCCGGCGCATATGAAAGCCGCGTGATCATCGATCCCGCCGTCGTGCGCGGCCTCGAATATTATACCGGCCCCGTCTATGAGGCCGAACTCACCTTCGAGACGAAGGACGAGCATGGTCGCCCGATGCGTTTTGGCTCGGTGGGCGGCGGCGGGCGCTATGACGGCCTCGTTGCGCGTTTCCGCGGCGAGCCTGTGCCGGCGACCGGCTTCTCCATCGGCGTGTCGCGCCTGCTGGCGGCGCTGACCGCCATCAAAAGCCCGCTGGCTTTTGCGCAGGACATGCGCGGCCCCGTTGTCGTTCTCGTGCTCGACCGCGCTGAAATGGCCCGCTACCAGGGCTTTGTCGCGCAATTGCGCGCAGCCGGCATTCGCGCCGAACTTTATCTGGGCGCGGCCGGCATGAATGCGCAGATGAAATATGCCGACAAGCGCAAGTCGGTCTGCGCCGTCATCCAAGGTTCGAACGAGCGCGACAAAGGCGAAGTCTCGATCCGCGATCTCATCCTCGGTGCCGAGCTGGCTGCCTCGACGAAGGACCGCTCCGATTATCTGGAATTGCGGGCGCGCGCCCAATTCAGCGTCGCCGAAAGCGATATCCTCAAGGCGGTTCAGGAGGTTCTCGGCCGCCACGCGTGATCGCTTGACGCAGGCCCGATAAATGCCCAAGACGGGCATATTATGCGCGCATGGATTTTTTTATGTCTTTTCCCGCTCCTGACCGGTGCGGCCGGGGCTGCTGGCGAGAAATTCGCTCTCACCTTTCCGGTCGATTGCCGGCTGGGCGAGACATGCGTCATCCAGAATTTCATCGATCATGACGCTGGGCGGGGCTGGCGCGACCACCGCTGCGGCGCACTCACCTATGATGGCCATAATGGCACCGACATTCGCTTGCGCGATCTCGCCGAGATGAAGCGCGGCGTTGGCGTTCTCGCCGCCGCGGATGGAAAAGTCCTGCGCACACGCGACGGCGTGCCGGATGTCTCGATCCGCGCCTCCCATGCGCCCGATCTTGCCGGGCGCGATTGCGGCAATGCGGTCATGATCGAACATGCCGACGGCTGGGAGACGCAATATTGCCATTTGAAACGCGGTTCGGTTCTGCCCCTGCCGGGCACGCGCGTCAGGGCGGGCGACAAGATCGGCGAGATCGGCCTGTCGGGGCGCACCGAATTTCCCCATTTGCACATAACCGTGCGGCACAAGGGAAAAGTGATCGATCCCCAAGCACCCGACATGCCTCCAGGTGCATGCCAGACAAAGGGTCGCTCCTTGTGGAAGAATATCGAACCGGCATCGCTTTACCTCGATGCATTCCCGCTGGCTTTTGGATTTGCCGATGGCCCGGTGACGCGCGAGGAGGTCGATGCGGGGGGACTGGAGACCCGTGTCCCGACGCGCCAGAGCCCCATGATCGCCGCCTATATCAGCGTGCTCGGCCTTCGGGCCGGCGATGTCCAGATCCTGTCGATCATCGGCCCAAACGGTCAGATCCTGGCCGAAAACCTGCTGGAGCCGCTCGACGGGCCAAAGGCCGTCTTCTGGCTCATGGCCGGGCGACGCCGCGCGAGCGAGGCCCAATGGCCGCCAGGCCTCTATCAGGCGCGCTACACCATCATCCGGGATGAATGGATCGTCCGCGATGACCGCATTTCTCTCGATTGGTAAAGGGGTGATTGCAGGCTGGCCTTCAGCCTTCTATCTTGACGCGCCTTGCCGAGGAGAAATCCCCCAATGAAATTGTGTCGCGGTCTCGCCCTTCTTGCCCTTTCCTGCCTGCCGCTCCTGCCGGCAGACGCCAGCGCGCAACAGGCAAAGCCAGCACAACAGCAGCAGCAGCCGAAGGAAGAAAAAACCTTCCCGAAGGATTCCTCCTGGACGCTGCGGATGCTCAACGGAAAGCCCATCCCTGCTGGAATGGAAGCGACCATGCGCATCGACGGCCAATTCCGCGGCGCGGGCATTGCCGGCTGCAACACATGGTCGGCGACCATGTGGCCCGTGCGCGGCCAGCGCTTTGCTGTTGGCGGCATTGCGACAACGAAGAAGGCCTGCCCGGCGCCGGCGATGCAATTTGAACAGGCTTTCCTGCGCGCTTTGTTCGATCAGCCGGTCTGGGACATTGTCAACGGCATGCTCGAAGTGAAAAGCGCCAGCGGCACGCTCAGTTTTTCGCGCGGCTTTTAAAATTCACTCGGCTGCATCGACACGATCGACCGGCGCAAATGCGCCGCCGGCAGCGCGCTGCATGTGAATACGGCGCTTGTGGAAGGCCACCAGCGTCGAACGATGGCCGATAGAGACAATCGTCGTCTCCGGCAGCAAACGTGCAAGCGTGTGATAAATCTCCGCCTCCAGCTCCTCGTCGAGAGCCGCTGTCGCTTCGTCGAGCAGGAGCCAATCGGGCTTGGAAAGAAGAGCGCGCGCAATGGCCAGTCTTTGCTGTTCGCCACCCGACAGGCGCTGCGACCAGACACCCTCCTCATCGATGCGCTCGGCCAGCAAGGGCAGCTGGGCCGCCATCAGCGCCTCGCGAATCTGCGCATCTGAAAAATCCGCTTCCGGATTGGGATAGGTAACCGCATTGCGCAGCGTTCCCTGCGGCAGATAGGGCTTTTGCGGCAAGAGCAGCAGGCTCGCCTTTTCAGGCACGCCGACATCGCCCTGCCCGAATGGCCAGACGCCCGAAATAACGCGGAACAGAGTGGATTTCCCCGAGCCCGAAGGGCCGGTGAGCAGCACCGGCTCACGCGGCCGGAAAGTAATGCCTGTGGTTTCGACGATGGGGCGGCCATCAGGCAGGCGGATTTCAAGACGCCCGATATTGAGCGCGTCGCCCGCATGCGGTCGCGTTTCGATGCGCGGGGGTTGCTGATCGAGACTGCGCGCCTTTTCAATCGTGGTGTCGAAAGAGGTGAGACGGTCGAGCACGGCCTTGAAGTCGGCGAGCGACGTATAATAATCGACAAAAAATGTCAGCGCCGTTTCAACGCGCCCGAAGGCGCCCGCTGTTTGCGTCATGACGCCCAGCTGAATCTTGCCCGCGAAATAAAAGGGCGCAGCGAAAACATAGGGAATGATCGGCGAGATCTGCCCATAGGTCGAAGTGAAAGCCATCAGCTGTTTGCGCCGATGCACAATGGCAATGTAATTGCCGATGATGGCGCGAAAGCGCCCGCGCAGAGAATTTTGTTCCGCGCGTTCGCCGCCCAGCAGCGCAACCTGTTCTCCATATTCGCGCAGCCGCGCCAGCGAAAAGCGGAAATCGGCTTCATAGCGTTGCTTTTCGAAGAACAGGCCAACCAGCGGGCGACCGATCCAATGGGTGATGATCGTGCCAAAAGCCGCATAGGCGAGCGCGACCCAGAACAGGAAGCCCGGCACTTTCGTCTCTGTGCCCGGAATGGTGAAATTGGACGACAGGCCCCACAAGACGATGGAGAAAGACACCAAAGTCGAGAGCATGGAAATCAGCAGGATCGAATAAGAGTAAATGCCCCTGCCAACAGAACCGCCATCGATGAAACGCGCCACATCTTCGGCAATACGCTGATCGGGATTGTCAGCATCGGCATTGAGAAGACCCATGCGGTAATGCGTATTCCCGGCCAACCAGCGCCCGATATAATGATTGGTCAGCCAGCGCCGCCAACGGATGATGAGCATCGACTGGACAACATATTCGATAATGTTGCTGGCCACGAAGATGAAGGCCCAGGGCGTGAAGACCCAGAGCAGCAAATTCCAGAACGTCGTCTCGTCGCGCGCCTGAATGGCGTTGAACCAGTCGCGGTTGAAAAACGACAGGCGAACCGAAATCGCCACCTGCGCCTGGTTGATCACGACAAGGAAGACAACCATCGCGATGGCCGCCCGCCGCTCAAGCACCTGGATCTGGCGAAACGGCCAGATCTGCACCGAGCCCTGATCCTGATTTTCGAAATAGCGGTCGGCAATGCCGGTGATCGAACGGATGACCGGAATATGCGAAATGACGAAAACCAGCGTGGCGAAAACTGCAACCGTAAACGGCAGTCCGTCAGGCAAAACGTAGCTCTTGGCCCATTCAGGCCAGAAACCGAGTTTGGATGCGTAAAGCGCCAGACCGAAAACCAAAGTCTCGGTCGAAAAAATCGCGATGAAGATTTTCAGGAAACTCGAAATTCTCTGCGCGCCGAAAGTGGCGCCGGCGCAGAGCAGGCTGGCAATGCCAAGCGAAATCCCATTGTCGACCTTGTCGGTGCCGCCGAGCGCGAAACTGAGCAGCGAGAAAGCAAGAACGGCGAACGAGAGGAGCTTCATGACAGGTCTTTCGATCGGGATCGGATCATGCGCGCAACCTCTGCACGAGGCAGGGGCACGAAACAAATTCTTGCAACAAGGCTTGCAACAAGGCTTGCAACCAGGAACGAGTCGACCAAGCCGGTCGCTGCGTCAGAGGGACGAACCCGATATGGCGCGCCCCAGCACGGATTCCTCCTCGCCGGTCTCGCCATTGACAGCAGCAATAAGGCGCGGCGATGGACGGAAGGTGAGAACGCGGCGCGCCGTGATCGGATATTCCTCGCCGGTCTTCGGATTGCGGCCGACGCGCGGGCGCTTGGAGCGAACCGAGAATGCGCCGAAAGCACGCAGCTTGACCGTCTCGCCGCGCACAAGCGCCACGCAGATTTCTTCGAGCGATTGCTCAACGACCTCGCGCGCTTGCGCACGCGACAGGCCGGGGCAAGCGCCGTAGACCGCTTCGAGAAGATCAGCCCTTGTGGTGGTTCTGTTCGACATATTCTACCGGCTGCTGTGATAGGACCGCATCTTTACAGGCGCACGACCCCTGCTTGCAACCGCCCCCCTTACGCCCCCGCAACGTGAGGACCATCCTAGACGAGAATGCAGGTTACAGAAACCGCACATCTTGATCAAACAAGGATTTAGCCCCTGAACGGTCGCTCTTGGCGCAAGACTAGCGGAACGAAGAAGGGCCGCCAACAGGCGACCCTCCCCGACTTTTGTCCAATGGCCCTGCTCCAGGCCGGACCAACAGGCTAAACCCAATGGATTCCTTAGAAATCCATTCCGCCAGTCAAAGTCGGGCAGGCCCGACTTTGACCATGTCTCTCTTGGGTTGGAATGGACTTAGAAGTCCATTCCGCCCATGCCGCCGCCGCCCGGCATGGCCGGCATGGCGGAGCCCTTGTCCTTCGGAGCGTCGGCGATCATGGCTTCCGTCGTGATCAGGAGCGAGGCCACGGAGGCAGCGTCCTGGAGCGCGGTGCGGACAACCTTGGCCGGATCGACGATACCGGTCTCGATCATGTCGACATATTGCTCGGTCTGGGCGTTGAAGCCGAAGGTCTGCGACTTGTTCTCGCCGATCTTGTTGATGACGATCGAGCCTTCGATGCCGGCATTGTCGACGATCTGGCGGATCGGGGCCTCAAGAGCCTTGAGGACGATCTTGATGCCAGCCTGGACGTCCGTGTTGTCGGAGGACAGCTTCGACACGGCGGTGCGGGCGCGCAGGAGCGCGGTGCCGCCGCCAGGAACGATGCCTTCTTCCACCGCAGCGCGGGTGGCGTTCAGCGCGTCATCCACGCGGTCCTTCTTTTCCTTCACTTCGACTTCCGTCGCGCCGCCGACGCGGATCACCGCGACGCCGCCAGCGAGCTTGGCGAGACGCTCCTGGAGCTTCTCACGGTCGTAGTCGGAAGTGGTCTCTTCGATCTGGGCCTTGATCTGCGAGATGCGGCCTTCGATCTCTTTCTTCTTGCCGGCGCCGTCGATGATCGTGGTGTTTTCCTTGTCGATGCGAACGCGCTTGGCGCGGCCGAGCATCGGCAGGGTCACGTTCTCGAGCTTGATGCCGAGGTCTTCGGAGATCATCTGACCCGAGGTCAGGATCGCAATGTCTTCCAGCATGGCCTTGCGGCGATCGCCGAAGCCCGGAGCCTTGACGGCAGCAACCTTGAGGCCGCCACGCAGCTTGTTGACGACGAGCGTGGCCAGAGCCTCGCCTTCGACGTCTTCAGCGATGATGACGAGCGGCTTGCCGGTCTGCACAACGGCTTCGAGAACCGGCAGCATGGCCTGCAGCGACGAGAGCTTCTTCTCGAAGATGAGGATGTAGGGGTCGTCGAGTTCGGCGATCATCTTCTCGGCATTGGTGATGAAGTAAGGCGAGAGATAACCACGGTCGAACTGCATGCCTTCGACAACGTCGAGTTCGGTTTCGAGGCTCTTGGCTTCTTCAACCGTGATGACGCCTTCATTGCCGACCTTCTGCATCGCCTTGGCGATCATGTCGCCAATCGACTTGTCGCCATTGGCCGAAATCGTGCCGACCTGGGCGACTTCTTCCGACGACTTGATCTTCTTGGCGCGCTTCTGGATGTCGGCAACGGCTTCCTTGACAGCCATGTCGATGCCGCGCTTCAGGTCCATCGGGTTCATGCCCGAGGTGACGTATTTCACGCCTTCCTTGACGATCGCCTGAGCGAGAACCGTCGCGGTCGTCGTGCCGTCGCCGGCCGTGTCATTGGTCTTCGAGGCCACTTCGCGCACCATCTGGGCGCCCATGTTCTCGAACTTGTCTTCGAGCTCGATTTCCTTGGCGACCGTCACACCGTCCTTGGTGATGCGGGGCGCGCCGAAGGACTTGTCGATCACAACGTTACGACCCTTGGGGCCGAGCGTGACCTTGACGGCATTGGCGAGAATGTCGACGCCACGCACCATGCGGTCGCGCGCGTCGGACGAAAAACGAACGTCTTTGGCTGCCATTTTGAAACTCCTGAACCCTTGGGTTCTCTAACCTTGAATCTGCGAAGCGATTGGGTCCGGCTTACTTGCCGAGAACGCCCATAATGTCGCTTTCCTTCATGATCAGGAGATCCTGACCGTCGAGCTTGACTTCGGTGCCCGACCACTTGCCGAAGAGCACGCGATCGCCGGCCTTCACGTCGAGGGCGACGAGCTTGCCGTTTTCATCGCGCGCGCCGGGGCCAACAGCGACCACCTGGCCCTCCTGGGGCTTTTCCTTGGCGGTGTCGGGGATAATAATGCCACCCTTCGTCTTCTCTTCGCTTTCGAGGCGCTTGACGACGACGCGGTCGTGCAGGGGACGGAACTTCATGTGTCTTCTTCCTTTGGCTGGAGGCGTCGGGGTCCGTACGCCTCGACACAGCAGGGAATTGTGAATGGCATTAGCACTCGACCGAAGGGAGTGCTAACAGCCGACTTTGAGATAAGGAGCCTGCCTTGCGGCGTCAAGACGCTGACAGCCAGAAAATCAGCCCGCTCTCGTCATCGCGCCGACCCATGTCATAAGGGGGACATAAAAGGGGCAGAGCCGCCGCCCCGGTCGAGGGCCAAATTGATGGCCATTTTGAGGGGCATGTTGAGGGGCATGTGCTGATCATTCTCGTCAATATCCTGAATTTACTGGGCAATTTCGTCATTGGCCTGATTGTCGCGGCCTTTCTCGGGCCGGCGGAATTCGGCCGTTTCGCCATTGCCATCGGGATCGGCGGCCTGATCCAGATTGCGGCTTTCGGCTGGTTGAAACTGGCCGCCGCCCGTTTCTGCACACCCTCGGCCAGCACCTCCCGACCGGATTTGCGCCGCACCCTCGACCGGACGCTGGCCCTGCTGGTGGCTGCCATGCTCGGGCTTGGCCTTTTGGGGGCGCTCGCGGGCGATCACACCGGCATCTCGCCCAGTCTCACCTTCTGGGCTCTGGCCTTTTCGGCGGCCAATGGCGCATTCGAATATTTTCTGGCCTTGCTGCGCGCCAGATTTCACGACCGCGCCTATGCCGGGCTGATGATCGTCAAAATTGTTTTTGCGCTCGGGCTGACGGCGGGTCTGGCCTTTGCCACCAACTCGCCGGCCTGGACGCTGGCCGGCACGACGGCAAGCCTGACGCTGGCCACCCTCGTCTTGCACCGGGCGCTGCATGATTCCGAGGCGCGCGGCGCAGCTCTGCGCTTCGATATTTTGCGCAGCTGCCTTGCCTATGCCGTACCGGTTTCGGCTTCGCTCGTTCTGTTTGCGCTGATCCCGATTGCCAATCGCACGATTGGCGCACAATGGATTGGCTTGGCGGAAGCCGGCCAGCTTGCCCTTGCACAAGACATCGGATTGCGTCTCGCGCTCGCCATTGGCGTTGCCATGGATGCGCTTCTTTTCCAGCTGGCGGTGCGCGCCGATGAGCATGATGGTTCCGACGAAGGCCGCGCACAGATTGCCCAGAATATGGGGCTGGTGGCGGCCGTTATTCTGCCTGCACTTGCGGGCGTGTGGATTGTCATGCCGAGTTTCGAGGCCTTGATTGTGCCCCATGAATTCCGCGGGCCTTTTGCACGCGCGCTTGTTCTGCTGCTGCCGGGCCTTGCCTGCTATGCTTTGATGACATTTGCGCTGGCACCTGCATTCCAGATCGTGCATCGCACATGGCCGGTGATTGCCGCAGCCGCGCTGGCCTGTTGTGTCGATCTTGCTTTGCTGTTGATCTTGCCGCGTGGCTGGGGGCTCGATGCGATGGCGCTGGCGCAGACCGGCGCTTTGGCAGCGGGCTTGCTCATGCTTGTTCTGCTCTCGCCGCTGGCGCGCCCACACTGGCCGCGACGACGCGACATATTCGCCATTCCAGCTGCCATTGCAGCCATGATTGTCGCAACACTGCCGCTGCGTGCGCTCGATCCGGGCGCAGCCACGCTCGCCCTGCAGGCCGCGCTCGGCGCAATCGTCTATGGCGCGCTGGTCTTTGCCTTCGACATTGCGGGCCTGCGTCGCATCGCGCTTGAATTCATGCGCGCGCAAAAGAAAAGGGCCGCCCTGAGGCGGCCCTGATCGAGATACTTAGGCATCCCAGCTGTCATCGCCGCCCGAATCCCAGCCGCCTTCATCATAGCTGGCGGGCTGGATGTGATCGGCAGCCGGCGCTGCGGCCTGCTGATTGAATGCATTTCCTGCAATGGCGCTGTCATTGGCCGCCGCACTTGCTGCGCCAGCGCCGGACGCTGCGCCATCGCCGGCAATGCCATGCTTGTCGCCCGCACCGCCGGAAAACATGCCCTGCAGCGAATTGGCGAGCAAGACGCCGCCGGCAACGCCCGCTGCCATGCCCAGCGCACCGCGCAGAAACGACCCGCCCTGCTGAGGCTGCTGCGCCTGCGGACCGGCGAACGGGCCGGATTGCGGACGCGATGAGGGAACCGAGCCGCGCTGATGCGACCACGGACCCGATGCCTGTTGAGCCGGAGCTGGAGCCGACATGGCAGATTGCGGAACGGGAGCGGCCTGCGGCGCAGCCTGCGGACGCGCACCGCCACCAAACAAGCCACCGAACATGCCTCCGCTCGCCGGCTGACGACGGGCCTGCTCAAGTTCGCGTTCGAGCTCTTCGATTTTTGCAGCAGCGCCCTTGAGCGCCTCTTCCTGCACGATCACAGCCTGTGACAGCAGATAAGGCGCATAGGGCTGCGCGCGCACATTTTCTGCAATGAAGGCTTCCGCCTCAGCGTCGCGCACATTGCCCGAAGCGGAGCGGACGCGCTCGAACAATTCGGTGAGCACTTTGCGTTCGTCGGGTGTCATCTAAATTTCCTCTCCTGCAGTTCTTGATCTGACTGCCCGAACAATATGGCCCTGTCGGCGATGTCGCGAAAGGGGGGGACTGCCGCTTTACGGCCATCACGTCTGCGTCATTGCGACCGAAAATGCGAAATGAACGCGACATTTTTGTGAAATGCGCCGGGCCAAGCAAGGAAACTCCTCAGGCCCGGATCGCATTGCCCCTCTGCCAGAGACCGGAGCACAAAGCATGGCAACGGAACAGCCGCAGGACGACAATATTTTTTTCGAGAGCCACCATGAAGACATGACGCCTTCATTGCGCGACCATGGCCGTGCCGAGATTGAGAAGATCGCGAAAAAATATTTTGGGCAGCTGATCGCCGCCAGAGTTCATTTCAACACGGAGGGGATCGGCTCGCGTTGCACCGTCAATATTCAGATGGGTGGCCTCGCGCCGATCACAGGAGAGGCATTGTCGAAGGACATGAAACTGTCCTTCGACCTGGCATTGGAAAAAGTCGTCAACCAATTGCGCCGCGCCAAGCGCGAATTGCGCGATGACAAGCCCGCGCGCATCGACAAGGGCGTCCTGCCTGACGGCAGCCGCATCAATTGAACCCTGTCAGGGGCGAGCCGACAGGAAGACCAAAGCGTCATCCGCATCCGGCAGGCTCGCCACCCAGGCAGCTTCCGTCGCCGATGCGCCAACCTCAGCGGCTACGCGCGCCAGAGTCTCGCTTGCAGAATCATGGCCATTGACGGCCAGACGCAAAGCCTCGACCGCATCGACGCCGGTGGCAGCATCGGCGGCGAACAAAGCCTTGATCAGATCAGCCAGCGGCGCGGCTTTGCGCGGCGATGTGGGCTTCGACACTTTCGTGCGGATCGTCACCTTGCGGGCGACCGGCGTTTTGGCGGTCTCAGCCATGCGGACGCGCGCCGGGCGAGCAGCCTTGCGCACAGCACGCGCAGCAGGAGCTTTCGAAGCCACCGGGGCCTGAGCCGCTACCGCTTTTTTCACCACCCGCTTCTTGGCCGCCGATTTCTTGGCCGCAGCTTTCTTGGGGGCGGCTTTCTTGGGCGCGGCTTTCTTGGCTGCTGATTTTTTGGCTGCTGATTTTTTGGCGGGGGCTTTTTTCACTGCCGCTTTTTTGGCCGCCTTGCGCGCCGGCTTTTTGGCGACTGCTTTCTTGGACGCCTTTTTCTTGGTCGCCTTTTTCGCAGCCTTCTTCACGCTCTTTCGGGCGACCTTTTTGGAAGCGGCCTTTGTCGCTGCCTTTTTCGCCGATTTCTTTTTCGCTGCCTTCGCCATAAACCTGCCTCCTCTAGTGAGCAGCCGCTCTCAGCTCAGGTTGCTCAATCAATCCGGACTGCGCAAGAGGCTCAGGCAAAGGCCCGCCATTTGCCCAATCGACAAATTCGACCGTGTGAACCACAGGCACGCCCGCGCCCGACGCCAGTTGCGTCATGCACCCAATATTGCCGGCGGCCACGGCAAACGGCTTGGTGCGCGCAATATTGGTCAGTTTGCGCGCCTTCAGCTGCGCTGCAATCTGCGGCTGCAACATGTTGTAAGTTCCGGCAGATCCACAACAAATGTGAGCCTCTGGAACATCCTTGACGACAAAGCCCATGGCTTTGAGAAGCCGTTTGGGTTCTTCACGAATCTGCTGGCCGTGCTGCAGGGAACAAGCAGAATGATAGGCGAGCACCTGGCCGGTGTGGCGCTTGGGCTGCAGATCCAAAGTCACAAGATATTCACTGATATCTTTGGCAAGCGCCGAAATGCGCGCCGCCTTTTGCGCGTAAACCGGATCGTCGCGGAACATGAATCCATAATCCTTGATGGTCGTGCCGCAGCCCGAGGTCGTGATCAGAATCGCATCGAGCCCGCCGCGCTCGGCTTCCGCCAGCCAGAGATCGATATTGCGCCGGGCAAAGTCATGAGAATCATGCTCCCGGCCCATGTGATGCACGAGCGCACCGCAACAGCCCTCGCCTGCCACTTTCACCACTTCGACGCCATTGCGTGCCAGCAGGCGGCGGGCGGCGTCGTTGATGGAGGGTTTCAAGACAGGCTGCGCACAGCCCTCCAGAATGATGACGCGCCCGCGCGGCGCGCCTTCAACGGAAAAATGCTGCGGAATGGCGCGGGCCGGAAATTCCGATGGCGCCAGATCGATCATGGCGGACAGGCGCTGGCCCAGCACCGGCAGGCGCGCGATCAGGGGGCGCAACGGCTTCATCAAAAGGGCGCCTGCCGCCGCCAGGCGGAAACGCTCGCGATAGGGCAGGATAAAGCCCAGCAAAGCGCGCAATGCGCGATCGGCCAACGGCCGACGATAGGTCTTTTCAATATAGGCGCGCGCATGATCGACAAGATGCATGTAATGCACGCCCGATGGGCAGGTCGTCATGCAAGACAGGCAGGAGAGACAGCGGTCGACATGTTTCACGACTTCCGGCGTCGCCGGCTTGCCGTTCTCCAGCATGTCTTTGATCATGTAGATGCGCCCGCGCGGAGAATCGAGCTCATCGCCAAGCAGCAAATAGGTCGGGCAGGTCGCGGTGCAAAAACCGCAATGGACGCAGCTGCGCAGAATTTTCTCCGATGCCGCCATATGCGGATCGGCGAGTTGCTCAGGCGAGAAACCAGTCTGCATGTCTTACACCCCCGCATACATGCGGCCGGGATTGAAAATCCCGTCGGGGTCGAAACTCTGCTTGATACCGGCCGTGACTTTCATCAAGGCTGCACCGAGCGGCGGAAACACGTCGCTTTTTTCGCGCAAAACATCAGGCGCGCGCATCAAAGTGGCATGGCCGTGCGCTTCGGCAACCGCAGCGCGAATGCGCATGGCGCCTGCATCCTCGCCCGGCATGACGGCCAGCCAGACGAGCCCGCCGCCCCAATCGTAAAAATAACGCGCGCCGAGATTTTCAGCGATGGATTTCATGCAGGCGCCGGCGCGATGGGCTGGCAGCGCCAGTTTCCAGATCGCCGGACCATGCGCCTTGGCGAGCGGGCCTACCTGCGCAATATCGCGCCAGAGTGCCGTGCTTTCCTCGCCCTCGATGCGGCGCAAATGTCCGAAGGGCGCCAGGCGTTCTGTGAGCTTTTGCGCGCGATAGTCGAGCGATTGCGCATCGCGCTCGAGACGCAGCAATGTCAGCGCGCCGGCGCCCGCATGGCCCATTGGCAGATGCGCTGCACCGCTCACTTCAAACGGCGAAGACAGGGCCGAGCCCATAGCGGCAATGGCGCGTTCATCGTCGAGACCATCAAGCACTAGCGTTGCCTGCGCGTGCGGGCGCGGCAGGAGCTTGAATGTCACTTCGCTCAAAAGCCCCAAAGTGCCATGCGCGCCACAGCTCAATTTGACGAGATCGAGTCCGGTGACATTTTTCATCACGCGACCGCCGGATTTGATCGCCTGCCCCTGCCCATTGACGACACGCACGCCAATCAAGGCATCGCGGGCAGCGCCTGTCTGAATACGGCGCGGGCCGGAAATATTGCAGGCCGCAACCGCGCCGATGGTCGGCTCGCCCTGCGTTCCATAAAGCGCGCGATAATCGGCGGGCTCGAAAGGCAGCATCTGGCCTTTGGCAGCAAGCGTTGCCTCAACCTCAGACAAAGGTGTGCCGGCGCGCGCTGAAATGACGAGTTCGGCGGGCTCATAAAGTGTGACCCCGCTCAGGCGCCTCGTCGACAGAACCGCATCGGCGGCAATGGGACGCCCGAGACCGGCGCGCGTGCCCCCGCCCTCAATCGCAAGCGACCAGCGATCCAGCCGCGCCTGTTTGACAATGTCGCAAGCCTCTTGCTCGCTTTGCGGCTCAAACCGCTCAATCAATTGCGTCACGATTTAAATTCCTGCCGTCGAGCGGGAAGACTTTGGCGGGATTGAGCAGCCATTGCGGATCGAAAACAGCTCGCACGCGCATCTGCTGGGCCAGATCTTCATCGTTGAATTGGTAGCGCATGAGATCGCGCTTCTCGATGCCGACCCCATGTTCGCCAGTCAGGCAACCGCCCGCATCGACGCACAATTTCAGCAATTCAAGCCCGACGCGCTCGGCAGACGCCGCAGATTCGGGATCGTTGATATTGAACATGATGAGCGGATGCATATTGCCATCGCCCGCATGAAAAACATTGGCAACGCGATGGCCTGCGGCAGCGCAAATCTCGCCGGTGCGCTTGAGCACATAGGACAGCTGGCCTGTGGGCACTGTGCCATCCATGCAAATATAATCGGCCAGCCGGCCGGTTGCACCAAAGGCGGATTTACGGCCTTTCCAGATAGCCGCCGTTTCCATGGCCGATTTGCTCTCGCGCACGACGCGGACATTGTGCTGGCGCGCAATGTCGACGATGTGCTTCAATTGCGCATCCATTTCCACATTTGAGCCTTCGACCTCGATGATCAGCATGGCCCCGACATCGAGCGGATAACCGGCTTTTGCAAAAGCCTCGCAAATGGCAATGGCTTCCTTGTCCATAAATTCCATGGCGACGGGAATAATGCCGGACCCGATAATGGCGGCCACGCAGGCGCCCGCCTCCTCGCTGGTGTCGAAACCGAAGAGCACGGGGCGCGCATCTTCCGCCATCGGCAGAATGCGCACCAAAGCCTCGGTGACAATGCCAAGCTGGCCTTCGGAGCCGACGATGACGCCCAGCAGATCGAGGCCCGGCGCATCCATGGCCTCGCCGCCAATGTCGAGGATCGTGCCATCCATCTGCACGAACCGCACGCCGAGAACATTATTCGTCGTCACGCCATATTTCAGGCAATGGGCGCCGCCCGAATTCATGCCGATATTGCCGCCGATCGTGCAGGCCAGCTGCGAGGAAGGATCGGGCGCATAGAAGAAACCCTCGGCGGAGACGGCTTCGGTAATCGACAGATTGGTGACGCCTGCCTGCACACGCGCGGTGCGATTGGCAAAATTCACATCCAGAATGCGATTGAGTTTCGACAGGCCGAGCACAATGGCATCGGGCTGCGGAATGGCACCGCCCGACAAGGATGTACCGGCACCGCGCGCGACAACCGGCACGCCCTGCTCATGGCAATAGCGCAAGACGGCCGCGACTTCCTCGGTTGTGCGCGGCAGTGCAACGGCCAGCGGCATATAGCGATAGGCGGTGAGCGCATCGGTTTCGAAGGCGCGGCGCTCGTCTTCCGAAACAATCAGACCCTCGGGGGGCAAAAGAGCCGAAAGCCCGGCGATAATTGTGTCGCGACGCGCAAGAATGCGCTCATCGGGCGCAGGAAAAAGGATTGTCATGACGCTGGCGTCCCAAAAGTCTGATCTGAAGCTCGTGCGGGCGAAAGCCCTTCGCGTCCAAGTCTAACCGATTGCGCGACCGGACACGACCCCGCCCAAAGGCAGGGGGGGCCTTTGTGAACGCCTCAATCGATATTCTCGCGACGAACCCGCCTGACCATCAGGGCTATGGCGACAAGCACGACCGGCACAGACAGAGCCGTCGCCGTCCCCGCCTCGAGCCGCATCAATCCGGCATCATGGGCCGCCTTGAACACGTAAGAGAGAAGCGCTACGACATAATAGCTGATGGCAGCAACAGAAAGTCCTTCAACGGTTTGCTGAAGGCGCAGCTGGAGCCGCGTACGCTCATTCATCGAATAGAGCAGGTCTCTGTTTTGCCGTTCGATTTCGACATCGACGCGGGTGCGCAGCAGATTGGCGGCACGCGCCAGTTTTGACGAGAGATCCGCCTGGCGCTCCTGCAGCATGTGACAGGTACGCATGGCCGGCTGCAGGCGACGGGCGAGAAAGGCCGAAAGCGTCGGGCGCATGCCCAAAGCCTCCTCTCCGACAGCAACGACGCGCTGGTTGACGATTCCCTCATAAGCGCGGCTGGCGCCGAAGCGGAAAGCGGTGCGCGTCGCCTCGGCTTCCACCTGAGCGGCAAGCGCGGTCAATTTTTCGAGAAGGGCATTATCCTCGCTGAGCCCCCCGCCCGAGGCCATGGTCGAGGAAATGGAGGCCAGCACAGCCTCCGCCTCGGAAATGGTCGGGGCGACGCGCTGGGCCTCCGGCAGGCCCAGAAGAGCCAGCACGCGATAGGTCTCGATTTCGAGCAGCCGCACGCAAAGCGCGCCGGCTGAGGCCGGATCCAGCCCGCGATCGAGGACGAGAATGCGAACGAAACCATTGACCGGCAGGAAATCGCAGGCCACCGCCGCCTGGCTGCCGACAACGGAGGAAGCCGCAACGGTGGAGGGGTCGAAAATATCGTCAATGACCGGCTCGCGCGTCGGGCGCATCAGATGCAGATCCACCGAGACGAGGTGACGGCCGGGCTGCGGCAAAGCGGCAAAGACCGAGGCAATACCGCCCGCCGCCGGCGCGAAGGGTGTTTCCGCATCGCCCGCCTGTTCCAGCGTATATGTGGCAAATTCGCTGTGCTGCTCGAAGCGTAGAGATTGATTGCCGAGGCTGACCCGGAAATGTTTGGCGCCCGGATCGGGCCCGTGCAGCCCGTGCTCGCGGCAGAAATTGGCCAGAGCCGCACGGGCGGCCTGGGCTTCCTGCGCATCGGTCATGAAGGCGAAATGCAACAGGCGGGTGGGCGTCTGCAGCGGGTAAAAGGGCCGCGCATGAACCTCACCCAGAACGGCAGCGCGTTCGGGATGGGGGACGGGAGAAGGGAAAAGGGCGTTGGCGACGCTCACGGGTTCACTTCCTCGTATAACGGGCTCATCCGCGACAATCGTCGCCTTGCCCTCGACCTCGGCCTGGGCCAATTTGCCCCGGCTGCCCCTCATACGGGCGAAACGCTTCTGGAGACCACTTTGGCTGAAGGCCTTGTTTATCGCCCCCGCGTCGGGCTTTTCGCCACCTGCCTGGTCGATCTGTTCCGACCCTCGATCGGTTTCGCAGCTGCGAAACTGCTGGAGGATGCCGGCTGCGAAATCATCGTCCCGCCCCAGACCTGCTGCGGCCAGCCGGCCTTCAATTCAGGCGACCGGACCAGCGCCTGCGACCTCGCCCTGCAGGTGATGGATGCCTTTACCGGCTGCGATTATATCGTCGCCCCCTCGGGATCCTGCGCCGGCATGATTGCCAAACATTATCCCGAGCTTTTCGATGAGCCCCAGCTCGCCGCCCGCGCCCGCACCTTTGCCGCCAAAACCCATGAGCTTGTCAGCTTCCTGACCGATGTCCTGGGCGTCACGAAAGTCGATGCAAAATTCGAAGGGCGCGTGACCTATCACGATTCCTGCTCGGGCCTGCGCGAACTCAACATTAAAGACCAGCCGCGAAAATTGCTCGCCAGCGTGCGCGGGCTCGAACTGGTCGAGATGAAAAACAGCGACGTGTGCTGCGGGTTCGGCGGAACATTCGCCGTCAAATATGGCGAAATCTCCGATGCGATTGTTGCCGAGAAAACCCAGAATGTCGAAGCCACGGCTGCCCATATTCTGCTCGCCGGCGATCTCGGCTGCCTGATGAATATGGCTGGAAAATTGTCGCGCGAGGGCAAGGTCATGGATGTGCGCCATATTGCCGAAGTGCTGGCCGGCATGACCGATGAGGCGCCCATTGCCGCCGCGCGGAGGCCTGCCCGATGAGCCTGCATCCCACCACGCCCGAATTTAAAGAAAACGCCCATCGCGCTTTGGGCGACAGCGAATTGCAAAAAGCACTGGGCCATGTGCGGCAGAATTTTATCGACAAGCGCAAGGCTGCCGCCGATCGCCTGCCGGAATTCGAAGCCCTGCGCGACGCCGCCGCCGATCTGAAAGATCACGTCCTCGCCAATCTCGATCTTTATCTCGAGACCTATGAAACGCGCGTGCGCGCCAGCGGCGGCCATGTTCATTTTGCCCGCAATTCGGTGGAGGCCTGCCGGACCATTGTCGACATTTGCAAAAGCCATGGCGCCCGTAGCGTGACCAAGGGCAAGAGCATGGTGTCGGAAGAGATCGGGCTGAATGCCGCCATCGAGGCCGCCGGCATGGTCGCGGTCGAGACCGATCTGGGCGAATATATCATCCAGCTGCGACACGAGACGCCCTCGCATATTATCGCGCCCGCCGTGCATCTGACAAAGGAACAGGTCGAGAAGGATTTTCGGCGCGAGCACACACATCTCGATGCCAACCGCGACCTGTCAGAGCCGGTGCAATTGCTGACGGAGGCCCGCACCATTCTGCGCGAAAAATTTCTCGCCGCAGATGTCGGCATTACGGGCGCCAATTTTCTTGTGGCGGAAACCGGCACATCGATCATCGTCACCAATGAAGGCAATGGCGATCTCACGCAAACCTTGCCCAAGGTTCATATTGTCATTGCCTCCATCGAGAAAATCGTGCCGACGCTCGAAGATGCGAGCCTGTTGATGCGCGTGCTGGCGCGCTCGGCCACCGGCCAGGACATGTCGGTCTATACAACGCTCTCGACCGGCCCACGCCGCGAGCAAGATCCCGACGGCCCGCAGAATTATCATGTCGTGCTGGTCGACAATGGCCGCTCGGCCATGCTCGGCACCGAATTCGAAGACATGCTGCGCTGCATTCGCTGCGGCGCCTGCATGAACCATTGCCCCGTCTATCATGCCATCGGCGGACATGCTTATGGCTGGGTCTATCCAGGCCCGATGGGCTCGGTGCTGACACCCTCATTGATCGGCGTCGACAAGGGCGGACATTTGCCCAATGCCTCGACATTCTGCGGACGTTGCGAAAGCGTCTGCCCGGTCAAAATTCCGCTTCCGAAACTGATGCGCCATTGGCGCGAACGCGAATTCGAGCGCCACCTCACGCCTGCCGTGCAGCGTTACGGCCTCGCTCTCTGGGCCTTTTTCGCGCGCCGCCCGGCGCTTTATCGGCTCACCACTTCGCTCGCCATGCGCGCACTGGCAAAGATCGCCGGCGAGCGCGGGCTTTTCACCTCCCTGCCCTTCGCCAAAGGCTGGACGCAGACGCGTGACCTGCCCGCGCCCGCAGGCCAGACTTTTCAGACGCAATGGCGGGCGCGACAGAAGGAGCGCCGTCGATGAGCGCCCGCGACGATATTTTTGCCAACATCCGCCGCTCGCTGGGCGTCACCGGCAAGGAAGCGACTCGGCGCGCCAGCGTTGCCCAGCGTCTCGCCGAAGCGCCGCGCGGTATCGTGCCGACACGCGGACAGGGCAGCAATGCCGCAAGACTCGCAACCTTTCTGACCGAAGCCCAACGCGTATCGGCCAGCAATGTCGTGCTGGACAATGCCGCAGCTGTGCCCGACGAAGTGGCCCGCTATCTGCGCGAGATCAATGCGCCGCTGGCAGTCAAGATCGGGCAGGATGAGAGACTTGCCTTTCTCGATTGGGAGCGTGCCGGCGTCAGCGTGACGCAAGGGCCCTCCGACGGATCGGATCTGAATGCCGTCAGCCATGCTTTTGCCGGCGTTGCCGAGACGGGATCGCTTGTCATTCTCTCCGGCCCTGAAAATCCGGCGACGCTGAATTTCCTGCCCGACAATCATCTTGTTGTTCTGGCAGCAGCCGATCTTGCCGGCGACCTTGAGAATGTCTTGGCACGTTTGCGGACGCAATATGGCAAAGCCATCATGCCGCGCACATTCAATATCATCACCGGCCCCTCGCGCTCGGCCGATATTGAACAGACGCTTTTGCTGGGCGCACACGGCCCGCGCCGGCTGCATATCATCATCACGCTTGGCTGAGCTGCAACGTCTGCGCCTTTGTCGCGTTCACAACGCGACAAGGAGCCGTTTCATGAGCAAGTTTTCACGCAAAAGAATTGAGCCGCAGACGAAACTGGACAATGAATTGACCGAACAGGTCGAAGAATCTCTCCCCGGCAGCGATGAGCCCAGCACCGCCCAGACCGGCACATCCGCCGGCGCGCCGGAAAAACACAAATCGACAGATGCAGGCTCTGAGGCCGAACTCGCCCGCCAGCAGACGACGAAGACGAAATAAACCCGTCATTGCGAGAAGCGCCAGCGACGTGGCAATCCAGAATCGCACCGTCTTGACTGTTAGCGCATCGCGACACGACAATCATGCGGGACTGGATTGCTTCGCTCCGCTCGCAATGACGGGCGTTTCACACCGGCAATTTTTCGCCCATGCCCGGCAGCTTGACCAGATCGAGCTGCACAAGCTTGATACCTGGCTCCTCCGGATCGTCGCTGAGTGTAAAGCCCAGCTGCTCGCACATGGCGAGCACAGTGCGATTGCTGGCCATGACTTGTCCTTCGATGCCCTGGAGCCCTTCATCCTCGGCATATTCGATGATGAGTTTCATCAAATTCCAGCCAAGCCCGCGGCCCTTGAAATCGGGCCGCAGCAAAATGGCATATTCGCCGACAGTGCCCTGCGCATTTTTGATGAGCCTGACGCCGCCGACCATCACGCCTTTTTCATCGAGTGCGCAAAGCGCCATGGCGCGGGCATAATCGATTTGCGTCAGGCGCGCGACGAAAGCATGGGTGAATTCCTTGACCGGCGCGAAAAAGCGCAAGCGCAAATCTGCCTGCGGAACGGATTCAAAAAAGTCGCGATAAAGATCCTCGTCTTCAGGGCGAACGGGGCGCACAAAAATCTCGACGCCGTCGCGCAATCTGATCTGCCGCTCGCGCACTTTTGGATAGGGCGCAATGGCAAAGCGCGGATTTGCACTGTTGCGATGCAGGCCCGGCACGGTTGCAATGGCTATACGCGCATCAATCGCCAGCACGCCCTCATGGTCGCAGATCAGCGGATTGAGATCGAGCTCCAGGATTTCAGGAATATCTGCCGATAATTGCGACAATTTGACGAGCAGAAGCGCGACGCCATCTATATCGGCCTCGGGCTCATCGCGATATTTGTGCAAGACGCGCACAACAGATGTGCGCTCGATCAATTCATGCGCAAGGCGAAGATCGAGCGGGGGCAAAGCAAGCGCACGATCGTTGATGACTTCAACTGCTTTGCCGCCATGGCCGAAAACAATCACGGGGCCAAAAGTCGGATCATTGGCAATGCCGGCAATCAATTCGCGGGCATGGGGGCGATGGATCATCGGATGCAAAGTCACCCCATCGATGCGCGCTTGCGGGCGTGCAGCTGCAACACGTGCCATCATGGTGCGCGCAGCCGCCACCGCAGCCTCCGGCGTCACCAGATTGAGCACGACACCCCCGACATCGGATTTATGTGAAATGTCGGGTGAAAAAATTTTCACAACGCAAGCGCCATATTTGGCGATCAGCTCTGCTGCAAGGGGCGCCACATCTTCCGGCTTTGCAGCGAAAAAAGTGGGCGCAAGGGGAATATCATAGGCCTCCAGAAGCTGCAGGATCTCGACCGGATCGAGCCAGCTCGCACCGCGCGCCAAGGCCTGCTGCACAATGGCGCGCGCCTGTTCTGTGCGAGGCGCAAAATCGTCAGGCAGGCCCGGCGGCACGGCCATCAGCGCTTCGCGATTTTCTCTCCAGCGCACAAGATGCATGAAACCCTGCGTTGCACCGCTGCGATAATTGGGAATATGGGCCACCTCGAAAATCTCACCGGAGCGCGCCGTTGCACTCAGCCAGACGGCAAAGACGGGCTTGGGCTGCAAGCTCTTCTTGCGATGCTCTTCGAGCGCCTCGACAACAGCTTGCGCAGCACCATCGCTGTCTGACAAAGCGGTCGGACAATGCAGGACGAGAATGGCGTCATTGGCTTGATCGTCAAGCAGCGCCGACATGGCAGCATGAAAACGTGCCGCATCTGCATCGCCCACAATATCGACCGGATTGGCATGCGACCATGTGGATGGCATTTTTTCATCGAGCTGCGCCAGCGTTTCGGGCGAGAGATCGGCGAGCTTGCCGCCCAGATCGAGCAGATTATCGACAGCAATCACACCCAGCCCGCCGCCATTGGTGAGAATGGCAAGACGCTTACCTGCAAAGGGCTTGATACGACCGAGTGTTTCGGCGGCGGCAAACATTTCCGAAATATCGCGCACGCGCAAAAGTCCGGCCCGATGAAAAGCTGCATCATAGACGGCGTCCGATCCTGCCATTGCGCCCGTATGTGTGGCTGCGGCTTTGGCCGAATCCGCATGACGTCCCGATTTGATCACAATGACAGGTTTGACCCGTGCGGCGGCGCGCGCGGCCGACATGAAACTGCGCGCATCGCGGACCGATTCAACATAGAGAAGAATGGCGCGCGTCTGATGATCGAGCGCGAAATAATCGAGCAGATCGTCAAAATCGATATCGGCCATATCGCCCACAGATACGAGACCGGAAAAGCCGATGCGTCGCTCGTGAGCCCATGACAGAAGTGCTGCAGCCACCGCGCCCGATTGCGAAATCACTGCAAGATCGCCGGCGCGCGCCGGATGAGCGGCAAAACTGGCATCAAGGCCGATACGCGGCGACAGAATGCCAAGACAATTCGGCCCTGCAATGCGCAGCCCCGTTTCAGCTGCGATCCGATGCAATTCACCGCGCAGCGAATCTTCGCCATGGCGCGGGTCGGCAGTCATGACAATGGCCGCCTTCGCACCGCAGCCTGCAGCCTCACGCAAAATAGCCTGCACCGTCTCGCGCGGCGAGGCCACCACGACCAGCTCCGCAGACGAGGCCAAATCCGACAGGGATGCGACGCAAGCCCGACCCTCAATCTGCGCATAGCGTGGATTGACGAGATCGATCTGTCCGGCAAAACCGCCCTTGAGCAGATTGGCGAGAACGGCATGGCCGAGACTGCCGGACCTTGCACTGGCGCCGACCAGCGCAAGGCTTGCCGGTGCAAAAAGAGCCTCAAGACGTCGTATCGTCATATCTGTCTCGCATGTGAGTTTCGAGACAGACTAATCGATCCGGGCAAGTCGGCATTGCGCTGCGACAAACTTGGTCGTGGCATCAAGGAGGTGTTTAACGCAAGCCTGGCAATGACAGGAGAAATCAGCTGCGCGATCTTGCCCCGCGCGCCTTGATCTGCCAGCCGGTCAAATGGACGTGGTTGAAATGTTTATTCGGCCAGAACGCGTGTTGGGGGAAAGGCAACTTCGACAAGCGTGCCTTCAGCCTTCTTGCTCTTGATCGTGAAAGAGGCGCGATTGGCTTCCACCAGAGCCTTGGTGAGCGGCAGGCCAAGGCCTGTGCCGCGCGTCCGGCTTGCTGTGACAAGCTGACGGAAGGGCTCGAGCGCCATTTCAATCTCGCTCTCGCTCATGCCAATGCCCGTGTCGCGAATGCGGATCACTGCATGTCCGGCATCTGTGAGCGCCGTGGAGACGATCACCTGACCGCCTGCCTCGTTGAACTTCACCGCATTTGACAGAAGGTTCAAAACGATCTGCCGCAAGGCCCGCTCATCCGCCACAATCATCGGCAGGCGCGGCGCCAGCGATTGACGCACAATCACACGCTCGCGCGCCGCCTGCGGCTGGATCAGAGAGACGCATTCGCCCACGATTTTGTTGGCATCGACCGCGCCAAAGTTCAACTCGAGCTTGCCAGCCTCGATCTTGGAGAGATCGAGCAGATCGTTGACAAGGCTCATGACATGCGAGCCCGACGCATGGATGTCTTTCAGATAATCCTTGTAGCGTTCATTGCCGACAGGCCCGAAACGCTCTTCGATCATGACTTCGGCAAAGCCGAGAATGGCATTGAGCGGTGTGCGGATTTCATGGCTGATCTTGGCAAGAAAATCCGATTTCGTGGCATTGGCCTGTTCGGCCGTGCGCCGCGCATCTTTCAGCTCGCGCTCGGCCTTCTTCCATGCGGTCATGTCGCGCAAGACGGCGCAGAATTTCGGCGTACCATTGCTGCCGATGCGCCCCAGCGTCATGAACAACTGGATGGAGCCGCCCTGATGCGCGCGGCCCATGACTTCGCGCCCATCGTTCAGCACGCTGGCCACGCCGCTGGCCTTGATCCCGGCAAAATAATCGAGTGCAACACCCTGGCTCTCGCGCGCGAAAAGCACGGAAAAACTATCGCCCGCGACATCGCTCTGCTCATAGCCGAACAAAGCCTCGCCGGCGCGATTGAGCGCCACGATGCGGCCTTCCTCATCGAGCACGGCAACGCCATCGGTCGCTGTATCGAGAATGGCGTGCAATTCGCGCATGCCGGCTTCACTGGTGCGCAATTCGGCTTCAAGCGCGCGAAGACGCTGGGGCAGATCATGCGTCTCTGCCCGCCGGAACGTCATCAGAGAGGCTGGCGCGCCATCCCACTCGATCTTCTGGATGCGTACATCGAGTGGCAGCGCCGAACCGTCGCGGGTGAGAATCTGGACGCTGCCCGTGTCATCGCTTTGCCATTGATTTGAGCGGCCGCGGAACATGCGGGCAAAGCCATCCTCGCGCAGGAATTGCGGCGCATCTGCATAGCCAAGCAGATCCAGAAGGGTCCGATTGGCGAAGAGGGCAAAAGAATCGCGCGCAACCAGAACGCCAATCGGCAGGCGATCGAGAACGGCCTGCACGGGCTCGGGGAATTGCGCCAGAGCAACAGGTTCGGCCTGCGGCACAATCTCATGCAGCACATCGACCGGCGGGCGCTCGGCCTGTTCCGACATTCTTGTGGCAACTTCGATCAGATCGCGGACCGATGCGGGCGCGGCTGGCTTGCGGACCTCGTCCTTGTCGTCGCGCACACGTGCGCCCAAGGCGCGCGCAATCTCGCGGAAAGCATGGCGTTCGCCCGGCGACAGGGAAACCATGTCATCATCGCTGGGCAGATCAGGCGCAGGCTTTGACGGCTCCTGTGTAGCAGGCGCTTCTTCTTCCTCGACCACGCGGCGCGGCACAACCTGGAAGGGACGCAAGGCAACGACATTATCGGGCACGCCCGAAACAATGTTCTCCTCTTCGACATCGGGCGTTGCGAGCGGTGCATCGGGCAGCGGCGCAGGCGCAATGTCCTGTGCCAAGGCAGTCGGTTCCGTCTCCTGCAGGCGCGTGACATGAATCACCCCAAAACCGCGATAGCCTTCAAAGCGGCGTTCACGATCGTAAGACGGCAAAGCGCCGAGCGTGACGGGGAAAGCCGCATCGGCATTTTCCACCGGCCATAAAATTTCAATGCCGCTCCATGTATCGCCGCGCTGAAGCGCTTCATGCAGGCGGCCATCAACATCGAGCGCCAATTCATCGGCAAGATCGACAAAGGAGCGGCCGATCAGGCCCGTCGTGATGCAACCGACAAGGTCGCAAAGCTCACCGGTGATTTTGACGAAGCAATGGTCCGCATCCGTCTGCCAGAGAAAGCGGACCTGATCGGTACCATGCAGGCGACCGGCGAGATCGGCGGCAACTTCGATTGCGCTGCGGTGCGGGCCCGCCGGCAAAGGCTTGCGCTCGACCGGCGGCGCCGCTTTTTTCGCGACAATCGGGGCCGCGACAATTTGCACGGGCGCGATGGGCGGTGCCGGCACAACCGGCATAATCGGAGCGGGTGGGACAACAGGTGACGGCTGTTCAACAGGGGCCGCGAATGGGGCCAGCGCCGGACCGCTGCGTTTGGGCGCAGCAGGGGTGGGAACCCCGAGAATGAACAGCGATTGCGGCCCCAGCGTGCGGCGGCACAAAACGGTCAATGTCTCGACCCGCAGGCCGGCGATGAAGCGCAATTTCTCGAGCCGTGCGGCAGCGCCCGGAACCAGACTGCCGGCAAGCTCGGCAAGGCGGCGGGAGGCCGGATCGGCCCCCTGAAACAGGCGGCGCGCAAGGGCTGCATCATCGGCGCCGAAGAGAGCGCGGGCAGCTTCATTGCACCAGAGAATTTGGGAGCGATCAGAAACAAGAAGCGGCGCGCCAGCACCGACCAGCCCCGCAAAGGGGGGCTCGCCGAGGGCGGTCTCAATGGCCCGGTTCAGGCCGGCGTCGCTCGTGAAGGTCGTCATGGCCCTCTGTTTTCTCACGGTCCCGATGGACCAAACGCTTTTCACCCCGGAAAAAACACCCCTGCCCGGCATGCGGACGAGACTGTCCCCGCCGTCGGGACTTCAAGCTTAAGAAACAATTAATCCGACCTGCGGTCCCGGTCTATGGAAAGCCGCATTTGGGGCGAAACTCTCTCTCGCTATGCTTAAAACCCACAGGATTGTTGCATCGCACAATTTTGTTGCAACGCACAATGAAACGCGATAGGGTGTTCGCAAGTTCTGAGAGAGTCGGAATCCGGGCTCGCGCCCGGCAGGAGAGATCAGATGACCAATCCTTATGACATCCCCCCGGAAATGCGTGAATTTGCAGAGCGCAGCGTTGCCCAGGCCCGCAAGGCTTTCGAGGGCTTTATGGGCGCGGTCCACAAGACCAGCGGCACGTTTGAAAATGCCGCCCCCATAAGCACCAAAGATGTATCGACCAAGGCGGTTTCTTTCGCCGAGACCAATGTCAATTCGGCTTTCGACCTTGCCGAGCGGCTGATCCACGCCAAAGACGTGCAAGACGTGCTCGCCATGCAGGCGGAATATCTGAAGAGCCAGCTCGCGGCCATTGAAGACCAGATGAAGGAACTCGGCGACGCCGTTCAGAAGGCGACCGGCGTCAAGAAGTGATTGCGACAGGAGAGGGACCAGACTATGGCCGTTGCCCGCAAATCTTCAGCTAAACCCCTGAAACCCATGAATGCCGACGCACATCCGCCACAGGACGTCATCCCCACGGATGACCTCAAGGCCGCTGCCGAAATCCTTCTCCCTGCAATCGAAGAGACGATTGAGGAGACAATCGAGGCCACAATCGACAAGGCGGAAGCCCTGCAAGAGCATATGCAGCGCACAACCGAGGACAGCATCGCGCAATCAAAGCGCATGCTGGAACGCCTCAAAACCGCAGCCGAAGAGACCAGCTTGTCTGTCGAAACCAGCCTGACCACGGTCTCAAAGGGCTTCAGCGAGATCAATCTGCGCGCCCTCAGTGCCCTGAAGGCCAATGCGGATGCGCAATTTGCCTTCATCAAGGCGCTGATGGAAACGAAAACGCTCTCAGAAGCCATTGCGCTTCAAAGCGAACATGCCCGGACCCAGTTCGAGACGATCCATGCCCAGGCAAAGGATATCGGCGAGCTGATCCAGCAGGTTTCCTCCCGGTCAATCGAACCGATCAAATCGAGCCTCAACCGTCATCTGGCTTTCGAGGCCTGAGGCGGCGATTGCCAGCAAAGCCCGCCGGTTTTCCCCGGCGGGTGTTTCAGCGACCCGATCCAGCCAAAAAAGCGGGCCACGTGCTTGCAATAGCATTCCTTTGCTTTTAGGTTCCGCTCCGCATTGATGTGCCGCCATAGCTCAGTTGGTTAGAGCGCTAGATTGTGGATCTAGAGGTCCCCCGTTCGAGCCGGGGTGGTGGTACCATTTCCCCCTGCAAAACAGGCGCGAAGGCTGCAGCTATTCCTACTTGCCGCCAACCCATCCGAAGAATTCCCAGATATTCATCGGCTGCGTCGTGCCATAGAGCTCGCCGAGCACGATGACCGCGACAAGCAGCGCCCCGAAGAGAATGTAGCTTTTCTGGCTCATAAGGGCCGCTCCCCCCATCCGACCGCCAATCCTCCCCAGAGAATAGATTTTGCCGGGCCAGGCGCAAGGCGCGCACGGGGCTTTGCCGCGCCGCCCGCCTGTGGCAGCATCCCATCCAGACGCGCTGCAAAAGTGCGCAGGCAGGGAGAAAGCAGATATGAAAAGGGACATGCCGCTCAGATTCGCCTTCCATCTAGCATGGGCGGCTGGGGCCATCGCTTTGGCGCAACCGGCCATGGCGCAGGATCTCTACGCCGGCAAAACCGTCAATCTGATGGTGGGCAGCGATGTCGGCGGCGGCTATGACACTTATGCACGTCTCTTCTCGCGCCATCTCGGCGAGTTCTTGCCCGGCAAGCCGACTGTTGTCGTGCAGAACATGCCGGGAGCCGGCAGCGCGCGCGCAGCCGGCCATCTCTATAATGCCGCAGCCAAGGACGGATTGAATCTCGCTCTGCTGCAACCGGGCGCGATTGTCGGCCCGCTCGTCGACAAGAGCACCAAATGGAATTACGACCCGACGAAACTCGTCTATCTGGCGAGCGCGGATTCCGGCAATCGTGTCTGCATCAGCCTGCCGAATGCGCGCGTGAAATCGTTCAAACAGGCGCAAGGCGAGCGCACAATCGTCGGCGCCGCCGGCCATGGCGCCTCTTCGCGCGATTATGCCTATCTGCATAAAAATACATCGGGCGCAAAATTCGAAGTCGTCTCCGGCTACAAGGGCATGGCCGACATTCTGCTGGCGATGGAACGCGGCGAGCTCGATGTTGTCTGCGGGCTCGACTGGTCGAGCGCGAAAGCGCAGCGCCCGCAACTCATCCGCGACAAGACGCTCAACGTGCTCGTGCAAATGGGCGTCGATCGCAATGCTGAACTCGACGCCTGGGGCGTGCCCAACATTATGAGCTTCACGGAAGGGGCCGATAATCGCGCCATTGTCGAACTGATCGTCGCACAACAGGCTTTCGGCCGTCCCTTTGTGATGGCGCCGGGCAATCCTGATGCCAATATTCGGGCCATGCGCAAGGCTTTTGCCGATGTGATGAAGAGCGAGAGATTGCTGGGCGATGCCGGCAAGATCGGTCTGGATATCACACCCGCCACGGGCGAACGCGTCCAGGATATCGTGACGAAAATGTATACGACGCCCGAGCGCATTGTCGAACTGGCCTCAAAGGCGATCCGCGAATAGAAGCCTTTGTAAGATCGCAAGACGTTTTAGGGCGAAGCAATCCAGCACGCGCTGCGTAGCTGGATTGTTTCGTTATGCCTGCGATGACAAGACCCGATCCGGAAAAGCCTGCGCCAAAGATGGCGCATTGGCCGAGACGATCCCGCGCTCGGTGATCAGACCCGTCACCAAGCGCGCCGGCGTGACATCGAAACCGTAATTCAGCGCGAAACTTTTTTCCGGCGCAATGCGCACGGTCTCGATCTCGCCCTTTTGGGTGAGACCCGTCATATGCGTGACTTCGCGCGCGCTGCGCTGTTCGATCTCGATTTCGCGCAATCCATCATCGATGGAAAAATCGATCGAGGATGAAGGTGCTGCCACGAAGAAAGGCACATCATTGTCGAAAGCGGCCAGCGCCTTCAGATAAGTGCCGATCTTGTTGCAGACATCGCCGCGCGCCGTCGTCCGATCAGTGCCGACAATCACCAGATCGATCATCCCATGCTGCATGAGATGACCGCCCATATTGTCGACGATGATCGTATGCGGCACGCCGTGATGACCAAGTTCGAAAGCTGTCAGCGAGGCGCCCTGATTGCGCGGGCGCGTCTCATCGACATAGACATCGACACGCAGGCCCACATCATGGGCCTTGTAGATCGGGGCAGTCGCCGTGCCCCAATCGACCGTCGCCAGCCAGCCTGCATTGCAATGGGTGAGAATATTCACCGGCCCACCGCCCTTGCGGGCCGAAATCTCGCGAATGAGCGACAGGCCGTGATCGCCAATGGCCGAACAGACGGCAACATCTTCTTCCGCCATCTCGCCGGCAAGCTGAAAAGCAGCCGTCGCGCGCGCAACGGGCGCCAGCGGCAACAAAGCCTGACGCATGCGCTCAAGCGCCCAGCGCAAATTGACCGCAGTCGGGCGCGTGGCAGCGAGCATGGCGATTGCGCGCGCCATGGCGGTATCGGAGGCATCGCGCTTCAGCGCCAGTGCCAGGCCATAGGCCGCCGTCACGCCGACCAGCGGCGCACCGCGCACCTGCATATCGGCAATGGCGCGCGCCGCCTCATCCGCTTCGCGCAGAAGAATGCGCTCCAGCCGGTGCGGCAGCAGCGTTTGATCGATAATGCCGACGCATCCATCCGGCTCGGGCCAGATCGTGCGCCAAGCCTGTTGGTCAATCCGCATCGATCGCTCCTGTCAGCCGCCGCCGTAGAGCCAAGCAATCCCTTCAATCGCCTGTTCGGGCGTGCGACCCTTGAGAAATGTATCGCGCAATTCGGCGGCCGGACCACGCGCATGGTAGAATTCGCCATAGACGCGCGCCATCAGCTGCACACGCGCGGTGCGCAGATAACGCGCATTCTGGTAATCGAGAAAGGCGCCTTGCACATCGTCAGGCTTGGCCTCGATTTTTTCAGCCAGACAAACCGCATCTTCCAGCGCCATACAGGCGCCTTGCGCCAGATATTGCAGCATGGGATGGGCTGCATCGCCGATCAGCGTGACATTGCCCTTTGACCAGTTTTTGACCGGCTCGCGATCGCAGAGCACCCACATTTTCCAGGTGTCGATCTTTTCCAGCATGCGCAGAACCTGCGGCACCTGGCCCTCGAAATGCTTGTGCAGCAAAGCGGGATCGCCCGCCTGATCCCAGCCTTCCGAATAATGATCGGAATGGAAAACGGCGACGAGATTGTAAAGCTCGTCGCGGCGCAAAGGATAATGGACAAGATGCGTGCGCGGCCCGGCCCAGAGCACGACATCGGGCTTCCACAAATCTGCCGGCACTTCATCGCGCTTGAGAACGGCGCGATAGGCAATATGGCCCGAGACGCGCGGCTTGCCGTCGCCGACAATTTTCTGGCGCGTCTTCGACCACATGCCATCGCCGCCAATCATGGCGCGACCGGAAATCGTGCGGCCATCTTCCATCGAGACGACGACGCCATCGCCCTTGTCATCGAAATCGCTCACGCGCGCATTGGTCTCAAGCGTGATATTATTCTGCTTGCGGCAGGCCTCGAGAATGATCGCGTGCAAATCGGCGCGATGAATAACGGCATAAGTATCGCCAAAGCGCTTGCGCAAATCTTCGCCGAGCGGCATGCGCGTGACGAGATCGCCGGTAAGCGCATCGCGCATTTCAAGCCCGGTGGGAATGGAGACATCCTCAAGAATGCGCTCGCGCAGACCGAGTTTCTTGAACGGCGTAAAAACATTCGGCCCGAGCTGGATGCCGGCGCCGATTTCCTTGAATTCGGTGGCCTGTTCAAGGACGTGAACGGGGAAGCCTTTCTGCGCCAGAGCCAGCGCTGCGCCAAGGCCGCCGATGCCGCCTCCGGCAATGATGAAAGGTCGCGTTTCAGCTTGCGCCATTTGGTCCTCCCTTTGGCACATGATCCTGTCTTGCGATGATGCGCCGCATATAGGCTATGAATTCCAGACGTTCTTTTGCATCGAGCGGATCGAGCATGCGCTCTTGCGCCCGCTGCACCGATTGTTCGCTCTCAGCCAGAATCTTTGCGCCGCGTCGCGACAATTTCAGCGTTTTGGCACGCCGGTCGGACGGGTTTTCGCGCCGCTCGATCAGACCCTTGCCTTCAAGGCGCTCCAGAACATTGCCCGTCGTCGAACGGTCAAGCGCAACAAGCGCTGCAATACGCGTGGCATCAATGCCGGGATTGTCGCGCAAGGCGACAATGGCCGCATATTGAACCGGCGTCAGATCGGCACATTCCTGCGCGAAAACAGCTACTGCAATCTGCTGCAAGCGGCGGATCAGATGGCCGGGCTTGGAATAGACATCATCCATGCCGCCATGGGCGGCATCGCGCACGGCTTCTTCCGGCAAGAGATCGCAAAGCTCGCTGTCATTCGGCATCGGGCTGCAGCTCGGGTGCGGCGGCGGCAAAATATGGCAAAGCCATGCAGGCAGCTTCCGCCGCCAGAAGGCGCGGCCAGCGCGTCATGTCACAGCCAAAGCGCCGCGCATTGACGAGCTGGGGAACAAGACAAATGTCAGCCATGGTCGGCTGGGTGCCGAAGCAGAAAGGCCCAAAATTGCCGGCGATCATTTTCTCGCAGGCATCGAGCCCGTCGGAATTGACGCGCTTGGCCCAATCATTGACCTGCGCTTCAGTATGGCCAAGCGCCTTGACCGCATTGAGCACGCCCAGATTCTGCACCGAATGAATATCGCAAGCGATGGCCAGCGCAAAAGCGCGCACGCGGGCGCGCTGCAAAGGATCGCTTGGCAACATGGAGGGCTGCGGATGCGTTTCCTCCAGCCATTCGAGGATCGCCACCGATTGCGTCAGACGCGTGCCGTCGTCGAGCTCCAGGGTTGGCACAAGTCCTTGCGGATTCATGTCGAGATAGGCCGGCTGACGCTGGTCGCCACGGCGCAGCATGTAGGAGGTCTGCTCAAAGGCAATGCCCTTCATGCCCAGCGCAATGCGCACGCGATAGGACGCCCCACTCCTGAAAAAACCGTGCAGCCGCATGTCGACATCTCCCCCTTGCGCCGCCCGATCGCCCCCCTGCGAGAGAAAAACGTCGTGCTTGTCAGGCGCTCCGATAATTGACAGTATACGGAGGAAATGCGGTGTCAACGCCGCCAGCGCCCCGCTGCGATGAACGCCATCGAGCGGAGCGCGCCAGAGGAGGAAAAGGATCATGAGCGAAGCGGTCGAAACACCGGCGCGGCGCGCCTTTTACGACAAGATCGACAAGCAGAATCTCACTCCGCTCTGGACTGTCCTGTCGTCGATCATCACGCCCGAGCCGAAATCAGCGGCGCAGCCCTATCTCTGGCGCTTCGATGAAATCCGCGATTACATGATCGAGGCGGGCGGCCTGATCACCGCCAAGGAAGCCGAGCGGCGTGTGCTCGTGCTCGAAAATCCCGGCCTGCGCGGCAAATCAAGCATTACAACATCGCTTTACGCCGGTGTGCAGCTTGTGCTGCCGGGCGAAGTTGCGCCCGCCCATCGCCACAGCCAATCGGCCTTGCGCTTCGTTCTGCAGGGAGAGGGCGCGCATACGACGGTCGGCGGCGAACGCACGAAAATGCATGTCGGCGATTTCATCATCACGCCTTCGCAAAGCTGGCACGATCACGGCAATGATTCCGATAAGCCGATCTTCTGGCTCGACGGTCTCGATGTGCCGCTCGTCTCCATGCTCGATGCCTCTTTCATGGAACATTGGACATCCGACGAGCAGCCGGTCTCGCGCCCCGAGGGCGATTCTCTGGCGCGCTATGGCGCAAACCTTTTGCCCGTCGACCAGAAGACGCGCAATCTCACCTCGCCCGTCTTCAATTACCCTTACGCCCGCACGCGCGAGGCACTTGAGACAATGCGCCGCTCGCATGAATTCGACCCGTGCCACGGTTTGAAAATGCGCTATACCAATCCGGAAACCGGCGAACATGCCATTCCCACAATCGGCGCTTTCATCCAGCTCTTGCCCAAAGGCTTTGCCACCAGCCGCTATCGCTCGACCGATGCGACGGTCATGACTGTTGTCGAAGGCACGGGCCGCACGAAAATCGGCGACCGGACTTTTGAATGGAAACCGCAAGACATTTTCGTCGTGCCGAGCTGGCATTCGGTCGTGCATGAAGCCGACGAAGATGCTGTGATTTTCTCCTTCTCGGACCGTCCGGTGCAGGAAAAGCTCGGCCTATACCGCGAAGATCGTGGCAATGCTTGACATTTAGGCAATCCAGTCAAGCGCATCGCCCGTATCGACAAGGCCCCTCCTGCCGGAGGGGCCTTTTTCGCGCCGGACAGGATTGACGATGACACGATATCTGGCGACTTACGGAGCGACACTGGTCGCCTTTCTTGCCATCGATTTCATATGGCTGGGTTTCGTTGCGACGAAATTCTACAAAGACCATCTCGGGCATATGATGCTGGACAAGCCTCTGCTCGGCGTCGCTTTCCTGTTCTACCTTCTCTATGTGGTCGGCATTGTCGTCTTCGCCGTTCTGCCCGGCTTGCGTGAGGAGAATTGGCGCACCGCTGCCATGCTCGGCGCCCTGCTCGGTCTTGTTGCCTATGGCACTTATGATTTGACGAATCTGGCGACGCTCAAGGGCTGGCCGATGACGGTGACGATTGTCGATATGGCCTGGGGCGTGGTGCTGACGGCTGCAAGTGCAACTGCCGGCTATTTCGCCGGCTCCTATTTCGATTGACCCTTACAGGCGGCCCATCGGCCGCCAGTCCAGCAAAGCCTTGATCCGCGTCTGCAAGCCGTCGCGCACGCCGCGATAGGATTCGAGCATGGTCTCGCGCGTGCCTTGCACGGCTGTGGGATCGATGGTTGGCCAATAGACAACCTCAACCGCCATAGTGCGCGTAAACTCCAGCGCGCGGTGATGGGCCTCGGGCGACAGGGTCACGATCAGATCGAAACCTGCGTCTTCGATATCCTCAAATGTATGCGGCTTGTGCCGGCTCATGTCGATGCCAAGCTCATCCATCGCCGCGACTGCAAATCCGTCAAGCTCGCCGGTGCGCACACCTGCCGATTGAAAATAGATCTCGCGCCCGAACAGATGTTTGGCGAGGCTTTCGGCCATGGGCGAGCGCACCGTATTCATCGAACAGGCGAACAGCACGGATTGGGGCCGCTTGGGCGGCTCCTTTGGCGCTCCCGGAATTTCGTCCGACATATGTCAGCCCTTCCAGTGCAGGGCCGTAACGAGGGTGAAAAGACGACGCGCCGTATCGAAATCGCATTCGATCTTGCCGTCGAGCCGCTCCGCCAGCAATTTGGCGCCATCATTATGCAAGCCGCGGCGGCCCATATCGATGGCCTCGATCTGCGCCGGCGTCGCCGTGCGAATGGCTGCATAATAGCTTTCGCAAACGAGGAAATAATCCTTCAAAAGCCGGCGAAATGGCGTCAGCGACAGAATATGCGTGATAATGGAACTGCCACCCTGCTCGCCGATCTCAAAAACAAGTTTTGCATCGAAGAGAGAAATGGCGAGCTCATAGGGGCCGCCCTCATGACCGGGCAGACCGAATGAATTGGCCTCGACAAGATCGTAAATGGCAATGGCGCGCTCATGCTCCTGATCGGCATTGCCGCGTCCGATGGAATTTTCATCCAGCGTAACGAGGACAAGCTTTTTTCGGTTGGGAGCCAGCTCGTCCATGCCTCACCCGAGATTGAGGCGGATGGAAACGGAACGCGCATGCGCCTGCAGGCCTTCCGCTTCGCCCAGCGCAATGGCGGCAGGCCCCAGCGCGCGCAAGGACTCCGGCGAACATTTCAGCAAGGACGTGCGCTTGATGAAATCGTTCACCCCGAGCCCCGAGGAGAAACGCGCCGAGCGCGCCGTGGGCAACACATGATTTGAGCCGCCGACATAATCGCCGATCGCCTCAGGCGTATGGCCGCCGATGAAAATCGCGCCTGCATTGGTGATGGCATTTGTCAGCTCATCCGCATCGAGCGAGATGATCTCGAGATGTTCGGGCGCCAGCCGGTCGACGAGCGCAATCGAATCCTTGAGCGAGGGCACATCGACGATGGCACCAAAATCTCTCCAGCTGGCCGCAGCAATATCGCGGCGCGGCAGCAGAGCGAGCTGGCTTTCGACACTTTTCATCACCGCATCGCCCAGCGCACGGTCGCTGGTGACGAGAATGGATTGCGCCGCCGTATCATGTTCGGCCTGCGCCAGAAGATCGGCAGCAACCCAATCGGCATTGGCGCTGGCATCCGCCATGACAACGACTTCGGAGGGGCCGGCGATCATGTCGATACCCACTGTGCCGAAGACGCGACGCTTGGCCGCCGCCACATAGGCATTGCCGGGCCCGACGATCTTCGCCACCGGCGCAATGGTCTTTGTGCCATAGGCGAGAGCGGCAACCGCCTGCGCACCGCCGATGCGATAGATCTCATCGACGCCGGCGAGTTTGGCAGCGGCAAGCACGAGCGGATTGAGAACGCCATCGGGCGTTGGCACAACCATGACGACGCGCGCCACGCCCGCCACTTTTGCCGGCGCAGCATTCATCAAAACGGAGGACGGATAGCTCGCCGTGCCGCCCGGCACATAAAGACCGACCGACTGGATCGCAGTCCAGCGCCAGCCGAGTTCGACACCGAGCGCATCGGTGAAGCGATGATCCTGCGGTTTCTGCTTTTCGTGATAGGCGACAATGCGGCTATGGGCGAGGCGCAGGGCCTCCAATGCTTTGGGATCGCAGGCGGCCGTTGCCGCCTCGATCTCTGCATCGGTAACGCGCAATCCGCCCGACAGATCGACGCGGTCGAATTTGCGCGAATAATCGATCAGCGCCGCATCGCCGCGCGCCACGACATCGGCAATAATGTCGCGCACCGCTATATCGACTTCCTCCGAGACTTCCCGCTTCATTGCGAGAAGCTCCGAAAAGCGCGCCGAAAATTCGGGCTGCGTCATATCGAGCCGCATCACCATTCATCTCACTCCAAAAGGCCGCCGGGCTCAGCCCACGGCAGGCGCATCATCTATCGCATGGCCGGGCCTGTGGCGCGCGGTCCAGCGCGGCCCAAGGTCGCGCATCTGAGCATCTACGCATTCGACGGCCAGCCTGATCGCCGCCCCGCCGGAAAAAGTCAGCACCACGGACCCGGCCGGGGCCTCTTCCGGCTCAAAGGCTATGCTGAGCAGGTTCAAGACCACACCCGGATCGCGCCGGTCAAAGCCGGTCGTGGCGACTTTGGCGACATGGTCGAAATGAAGCCCCGCCCGGCAGCGCTCCATCCGGCCATGTTCGGCCGCCACCCAGTCGAAACGCGAGGCCAGCAGGGCAAAACGACGCTCTTTGGGCAAAAAAGCCAGATCGGCCGCGCGCACCACCGCATCCTGCAGATTGCAGGACATGGCGGACAGATCCTGCGAATCGAGCGCGATCAGCCGCAGGGCATCCGCCCCGGCCCCGCCAAGCTCGCTGTGTGCCTGATGCTGCATCTTTTTGTCCGGTTGAGCCCCCGTGTTAACGGCCCCATGGCGGGCAGGCAAGCGCGCCAGACGGCGAAGCCCAAAAGCCCCCCAGATCGACCGCCCCGTTTGCCCATGAGCCATGCAACCCTCCGCAGGCCTAACGCCGGGCGCATCTTGGCGTTGCGCAATGGGGAGGGAGGGCAAGCGGAGCGATTGAGACTCGCCTCACGCCAGATGGATTGCCGCGTCGGCCCTGCGGGCCTTCTCGCAATGACGAGGCGGGGGTGCGCTTCAGCCGGGTTCGCGCAGGCGCTCCACCTGTGCGCCGCAGGCGACGAGTTTTTCTTCCAGCCGCTCAAAGCCGCGATCGAGGTGATAGACGCGGTGCACGAGCGTTTCGCCCTCTGCCGCCAAAGCGGCAATGACGAGCGATACGGAGGCGCGCAGATCGGTTGCCATTACAGGGGCGCCCTTCAGCTTTTCGCGACCCTCGACAATGGCGACATCGCCGGCGAGGCGTATGCGTGCGCCAAGGCGTGCGAGTTCCTGCACATGCATGAAGCGATTCTCGAAAATCGTCTCGGTGATATGCGAGGTGCCGCCGGCGCGTGTCATCAAAGCCATGAATTGCGCCTGCAGATCGGTCGGGAAACCCGGAAAAGGCTCGGTGATAATATCCACCGGCTTGATGCCTCCGCCATTGCGCGCAACGATCAATCCGCGCGATGTCTGCTCGACGCGCGCACCCGTCTCGCGCAAGACATCGAGCACGACGGGCAGCAGCGATTCATCGGCGCCCTCGAGCAGAATTTCGCCGCCCGTCATGGCAACGGCAAAAGCATAAGTGCCGGCCTCGATGCGATCCGGCAAAACAGCATGGCGTGCGCCCGAGAGCGAAGCCACGCCCTCGATCTCGATTGTGCTTGTGCCCGCGCCCTTGATCCTGGCGCCCATTTTCACCAGGCAATCGGCGAGATCGCGCACTTCGGGCTCGCAGGCTGCATTTTTGATCAGCGTCGAGCCATGGGCGAGCGAGGCCGCCATCAGCGCCGTATGCGTGCCGCCGACCGTGACTTTGGGAAAATCGATCTCGCCGCCGCGCAGACCCTTTTTTGCTTTCGCGATGACATAGCCGCTGTCGATCTCAAGATCGGCGCCGAGCTTTTCCAGCGCCATCAGCAGCAGATCGACGGGGCGCGTGCCAATGGCGCAGCCGCCCGGCAGCGAGACTTTCGCCTCGCCCATGCGCGCCAGCAACGGCGCAATGACCCAGAAGCTCGCGCGCATGCGCGACACCAGATCGTAAGGCGCGGTCGTATCGACAATGGTGGGCGCATCGAGATGAATGGTCTGGCCGGCATGAGGCGCATCGCCGACGCGCTTGCCATCGAGCCGGTAATCGACACCCTGATTGCCGAGAATGCTAATGAGCAGATTGACATCGGCCAGACGCGGCACGTTTTCGAGCGTCAAAGTCTCGCGCGTGAGCAACGAGGCGATCATCAGCGGCAGAGCGGCGTTTTTGGCGCCAGAAACCGGAATGGTTCCATTCAGCGGTTTACCGCCGACAATGCGAATGCGATCCATCTCACCTCTCACTGGCCCAATATTTCAGGGCGCGCTCAACCCTGCGACCCGGTCTCTTCCCCCGCGCCGCCAGCAACCGCCGCGCGGGCGCGCATCTGCGCCTTGCGCCGGGCAAGATTGGCCCGCAAAGACGCGGCCAGACGCGCCTTTTCAGCCGCCTTGGCCGGGCTCAGGGCAGCATCCGTCCTCGCAGGCGGATTTTTGGGCGAATCGCGTTCGGACATCCTGTTTCCGTGAGCCACGACCGGCAAGGCGCCGGCGGGCCGCTTTTAGGCGCATTGTTTTGCACCGGCAAGACAAGCCGACCGAAACGGCCTTTTCAGGGCAGGCTCCCTTGCCATGCCCTGCCCCCTGTGGCACAAGGCGGCCTCGCCGAGCCGGGCCAGCCCGCCTCCCGCGCAAGCTGCCGTAGCTCAGTGGTAGAGCACTCCCTTGGTAAGGGAGAGGTCGAGAGTTCGATCCTCTCTGGCAGCACCATTTGCTCCCAGTGGCTTAGTAGAAATTCAGCCAGCGAAAACCGATCTAAAAAATCATAAACGGAAATAAGCGGATTTATTTCCTAGAAAGCCGTTTATAAACGCGCGACGGGTCATCCTGACGCGCGGTGAGCTTAGGTGGACGAGGCAGGATCAGAACAGCAAGCGCAACGCCTGCGCAAAGCAAAAACTAAACTCGAAAGTCGATCGTTTCGAGACGGCGCAATCTACCTTTTTCGGCGCGCAAACTACAAAACGCCTATTTGGTTCTGTCGCATCAAGGCGCCAAATTCAAAAAGCTACCTGACGCACAGCACAAGAACGACGGACGAACATCAAGCATATGTCTTTGCAAATAATTTATTGAACAAAGCTATAGAGCATCCAACAAGTTTTCAGCTGACAAATTCAAAAACGACTTCCAGCGCAATCAAAGAATATGTTGAATATATTCGTGAAGTCGAAGCGAAACGAACAACAAATGAAACTAGAGCAAAGTTTCTTTTACACGTCGCGACTTTCTTCAAACAAACTCGACTTGATCAGATTGGAACGCCACAGCTATTCAATTTGAATATGTGGATCAGGCAGAATTCGAGACGCGGAAGATTGTCTCCAAACACGATCAAGCGTTACTCGACTGATCTCAAGCAATTCTTCAACTGGTGTCTTGAAAAAGGATATCTCGACACATTTCCAAGATTTCCAAAAGTCAAAGGCGAACAAAATCGTAGACCACATTTTGATAAAACTGATTGGCAAAGACTAACTAGCTGTATGGATGAATTCATAAAATCAGAATTTCCGATGGTCGTGCGTCACAGGACTATGCTCGTCAATTATATGATGATCTTAGTCAATACAGGCATTCGTGTTGGCGAAGCGCGCGGACTGCGATGGTCACATATCAAAGAAATTCCATCGCGGAACGGAAGCAATCAAGCAGCGAATATCGTGCTGTATGTCAAAGGCAAAACAGGTGCTCGTGAAGTTGTCGCTCGCACAGCTGACATAAAGATATTCTTCAAGAGGATTTTAGAGCTGAGACTGTGTGAACTTGAGAAAATGAAGAAGCATTTTTCGCAAGAAGATTATGTTTTCTGCAATCGCGATGGCACTACAATAGGATCATTCAAAAAATCATTCATCGCACTAATGAAGTATGCTGACGTAGAGACCGATCTAGAAGGCAATAAAAGAACTCTATACTCGCTACGTCATAGTTATGCGACAGACATGCTAGAAGCAGGTGTCCATCAGTTCATTCTAGCGAAGAACATGGGCACCAGCACCGCAATGCTCGAACGGCATTACGGGCATACATCAAATGTGGCTAGCGCTGCAGAATTGATGAAGGGTGGTCAGTTCAAGGGCGAGAAAAATGCGAAGGCGCTGAAATGGTTTAAAGAATGAACGTCTCGAATTTACACTATCCTGTGCGAAAGGGATTTCCAACCCAATGTCTTTGCCCCTGATAACGCAACTGCAGACTAGAAACATAACCTCAGTGTCCTCGCTCACTTTCGCTCAGGAAAGTCGTTCAAAGTTACAATCAGTGATATCAAGCAATTTTGTGGTCCAAGTTGAGATGAGGCAGAGATAATCTCACGAAGTAAATCATGTTTCCCAAACTGCAATGCTTGCGTAGCCCAACTACAGAAGTTGTAAATGTTCAAATCCGCATTTTTCCAGTAATTTGACACCTGCTCAAAAGTCTTAGCATCTTTAGTAGTTGCAAGTACTGCTGTGCTGGCAGCTCTCAAGGAGCTGGTTCCAACACTATAGCGCGACAAAAATAAGCCGAGCTGATCAGCGTGTCCATTCAGCGCAAGTATCTGTGCAATGAACCACACCTTTTTATCGTGTTGATTTATAGTGTTTTCGACTGTGTTGTAGACTCGTGGGTCCATACTCCAGAAGATCTCTCGACCTTGGAAAAGAAAAAGATCGTACCGAGACAGATCTGCATCCAGAAATGACATGCAATCGGTGGCTACTCGCCTGGCGAATGCAGAACGGTTTTCGCTTTTAACTAAACTGACCAATCCACTTCGGTCGAGAACCGCTCCACAAAGATTTCCTTGGCTCGCAAGCAAACCGTCTTCTACCTCAGGCACTAGATCATTTCTCTTAGCCCTTAGCAGAGCCTCATATAACCTCAGTCTGTTTGAACCACTCTTGGCTACTAACCGTGAGGCGTTTTGCAAGTCATCCTCTAATATTGCCAGACCAAGCCTTCCCACGTAGTCCATACATTCGTTTACGCGCCCAGGAAATTCTCGCTTGAGCAATAGCCAGTTCTCAATGTCTTGGCTGCTCAAAAGTCCATCAATGTATTCGCACAAAACATGTTGGATGCCGATTTCGTTGGTCTTCTCTAGATTAACATATTCGCGAATTGTTTGACGAGCAGCAGCGGCTAAATGGGGTGTACTGAAAAAGTTGGCATATATGCTTAATCGATTTGCTCTATCGCTGGGAACCAAAATTCTCTGCGTTTCTTGTATTAGCCAAAATGCAAGCTGTAAGTCGTCTGTTCGGTTCGCAACAAGCGCCAGAAAACGCCGAGACTCGTCTTTCTCTCTTTTTCCGCTAGCGGCGTAGAGAATATCTTTATGTTTCTTTATTTCGGCACTCAGTTGTTCTTTTGAGCCATGCTTCTCCAAATAAACCTGCCAATACCACTGATCCTTCCTAGCGAAGAGCTCAATTCGACCCCTCAGGCAATTTCGAGTGTCAGACGCTTTGAAGCAGGGTTCGGCGATCTCAATCAGATCAGCGGCTAAAGCTGCAGATGACACCATCGAAAGCCAGATTAGAAAGACAGCGGAGAGTTTTATTCGGTTGGTTGCCCATGCCAAATTCATTTACTCATCTCCACAACCCGCTTCTTAGCCTCTTCCGATCCCTCGATGTATCGCTGTGTTGTTCCCAGCGCCGAGTGACCCGCGAGTAGCTGAACGTCACGTAAGCTACCGCCCACGCTCGAGATTCGTCTAGCCCAACCCGTGATCGCCGTGCGCCTTCCTGAGTGGCTGCTAGCCCCCTGGAAGCCAAGCGCTCGATACCAACCAGCGAACTTATTGACCACAGCATATGACGAAGTCTGACATGCACGCTCGGTGGTTATGACGAAGGCGCTGGATCCCGATACTTTCTTCCAGAAATCCAGCGCAACTCGCAGGTCCTTATTGAGCGGTATGACCCGACCTGAGCGCCCCTTGGAGGCTGAGTTCGGTAAGTGGATCGCGTCACTCAGCTTTCCTTCGGCGTCGGTGACCATCGACCACTGGAGGGCTGCTATTTCCTTAGCTCGAAGACCAGCCTTCAGAGACAATAGGAAGATCACACGGTCCCGTTCGGGGTGGCGTGTAGTGGTGAGGTAGCTGAGGACAGCTTCGACCTGCCCCTTGGACAGGATTTTCGCTTGTTTGCCGAGACCCATGAGGTTTTGCTCCAACTCGTTATGAAAAGCTCGATTTCGAGCTAAAAATAACGGGCTGCGGATTCTGCGGCTAGGGCGGCAAGAAGAAATATTCGTAAAAACAATGGGTTATGTGAATTCGTTATAAAAGATATGTTTTAAAACTAGTTCAGAGGGACAGTTCCATTTGGAACCAAGGCATCGCTAATTTGGCACGCAGTCGCCAAAGCTGGAATCTAATTATGCCGATTTTCGCTCTTTATCGAGCACTTGGAGTCCCTCAACGAAATATCAGGTGGTCCTCGGGCGCCAAATATAGCAAGCTCCAAAAGCTAACTCGCTACGTAACTGTAGCACTCGAAGCGAACACCTAAAATGCGGCGACCTTACGAAATCGGCTTCCCGTTGATGATGTTTTACCACTACAAAATAACTCTAATTTTATGTAATTATCACTCAGCTGTCGCGTTTAGGCAATAACAGTTGATTCGAGACTGTTATAGCTAAGAAGATTTAGCGAATGGAGAAAATGAAATGCAAAAATTGTTAAGCGTTACATTCGCTCTCTTATCTTCGCTAATGCTGCTTAGCAATGAAGCGAGTGCTCGTGGCGGCGGCGGACGCCAAGTGCAGAGCTACGGCACATGGTTTTCTCAGACGATTACCATTCCTGGGGACCCAGAATTAGAAGTCACTTTCTCCAAAGCATCATCGGATAAGAAAACCGTATTATTTATGTTCACTGGATGCCAAGATTATGCGCCTAATCAAGTGCAGTTTTTTGCTGAAGTGACACGAAAAGCAAACAGGGCGGGCTTACATACTGTTATTTGGAGTTCTGCGGATGCGCGTGATGAAGAAGATCATTGTAGGGGAAAGGTTACCCTCAAAGAGCGTCTTGATGACACACTAAGAGTAAAAAAGTTCCTCCAAGAAAAAGGTATCGCCACACGATTTGCAGGTGTCGGAGAAAGTCAGGGCGCCAATCTCATTACCCGCCTCAGCGCGCTTAATGGCTGGCATTCTTTTGTCGCAATAATGCCCCACTGCGACCTATTCTCTCCTGGGGGTAAAGCAAAAATTATTGCTTTTGCGGGGGATAAGGACGATGCGGCGCCAGGTGCTGCTTGTTCAAAATGGAAAGCGGAAGTCCATCGTGGTGCCGATGCTTACCACGGGTGGCTATACCCACGCCATATTGGCGGGGGAGTATTCACCCGTCCAGATGGAAAGTCAGCACCACAACTATATAACGCTGACCTCGCGCGTCGATTAGACCAGCGTATGGAGCAATGGTTCCAAGAGCTAGTCGCTGGACAATAAAGGTTGAAGATTGACCACGTGTCCATGAAAATTGGTCTTCATAATGTACCGAGGGTTATATGAACTTGTTATAAGAGACGGCTCTTACAACGAGTTGCGAGCGCTGGTTCCATTTGGAACTGCGGAAACGAATCCCCTGGACGCTCATCGCATCCCCTGAACGTCTCCAGACAGCTTTGGGAACAGGTGCGGCGCTTCCTGCTTCAGCAGCGCTAGGCAAGCTGCGCGAACGATAGCGGAAACATGGACGTCCGTTTCTTCTGCATAGGCTTCGAGCTTCTTTTTCAGATTGTCTGGGCAACGGAATGCGAGATTAGAATTCTGAATGATGCGCAATAATTTTCCTCCTGATTATTTGAAGACAATAACGAGATAGCTACCAGACGTTGGCTTGCTGACGGTCTTCTTGATTTCTTCGAGCTTCTTTGAAACCTCAGCGGTGGTGCTGATTTCATAGACACCCATGACGGTGGTGTTCTTGATTAGTTGGTTGATGGACTTGCCATCTGCACCTGTAAAAATATCAGACAAACGCATTTTTCTTATCCTTCTTATTGGCGTTGTGACTGATGTTATTTAGCGTTTTGCGAAAGTAGCTCATGTGGCTAATTAGCTGGCTATTCAGTTAGCCCGCAATAGATCGACAGCACGCTGAATGAAGAAGCGATCTTCACGAATAGACGCTAAGGTGATTAGCGACAGCGCCCCTTGGAACAGCATCAACTGTGACAGCAATTCATCACGTGCGATGGGATCGGCTGTATCAGCAATTTGGTCGCTGACTGCTCGCATATCGTTGGCAACATTCTGGGCTAATGTGCGAACTAATGAATGTGGAAACGGGCTTTCGGCTATCATCCGTAGTATATAGCTGGTGAAATAACTGACGTTTGATGTTTGGTTGATATCACTCGCTTCGCTCGTGTGCTCGCTCACGCTCGCGTATTGCTGATGGTAAATTCAATCTAATCAGTAGTTATGAGCGAAGCGAATACTCGAGCGGTAGCTCGAGACATCAATGAAGTCATAATTCAATATCTGCGGTTGTGTTTTTGAACGCACTTCGGCTATCCGCAGCCGATGTGCGTTCTAGGGTCCTGCGTATAGCGTCCCGTCACACACCCTGATTTGGAACACCTCAAATGAGGTAAGGGGCGGTTGCGCGGTCTCCCTTTTATGTCCTGTTCATCAACGCCAGCGGCTTGTAGCTGCCAATCAGGCGACAGCTACCCGCTTGAGGGGCTCGATACCCTCGTCGTGCTTTCAGTTCCAAATAGAACCGTCCGCTTGTGCCAGACCGAAATAATGAAGGTAGGTTGCGCCCTATACTGAATTCCGCACGGCTGGGCTTTTCAGGTCCACAGCAGTCTCGACAGGTTTGGCGCTCAAATGTGAGGTGGTCTGTCAGGGTTATTTATACGCGGGTATTGCTGGGGACGGGGTCTGGGACCGCTTTTCTTATTATACTTTAGTATTAGTCAAAAAACAGTGACTTTGAGCCTATTCAGAATGACTAAATTCCTAAAAAAATAAACGGTTCCTAACAGAAAATCATCCAAATACACGGGGTTTCAAGGCGCTAGGGCGTTTTGGTAAGGGAGAGGTCGAGAGTTCGATCCTCTCTGGCAGCACCATTTCTCTCAAAAAGCCTTCCTGGCCAGGAACGACGCCCTTCATTGGGCGCGAGAGCCTGAGAGGGCTGAGGATTTCGCGCAGCCTCTATTTCACAACTTGCATACGTTCAATTGTCGGGCGGACAATGCATTGAGAGAAACCCGCAGCTTGATGAGCTGGCGGGTGAGCCATATGACTTCCATGCTTTCGGTTCTTGGTTTTCGGTTCTTGGTTTTTGGTGCTTGGTTTTTGGTTCTTGGCAATCTATCGGATGGTGAGTGAGCAAGTGCAGCATCATCGCCAAACCAAAACATGCTGACAAACAATCCCATCCAGCACCAATAGAGGCACTTAAACCTTCGCCTCACTTGCTAGGGCATCCTAAATTTGCGAGCATCATAAAAAAAGAAGTCATGGCGGGGGCGATCATGGACGCAGGGAAAAACCTGTCTATCAAGACAGAGAAGTTTGAAGCGGATTCAGGCTGTACCGACATCTCGATTTCGGGAAGTGAAAAGCTTGGCACGATCGTCAGCAAAAATTCGAACAGCGAGCTTATGCTCGCCGATATTGTCGCGCGCACAATTGTTCCAGAACTTTTGACCCGCAATAAAGGACTGCTGACCACGCAATCCGATGAGGCTGCTCATCCGACCGAAGCAGATATTTTCAAATTGAGCTCTTTGATTTTAGGGCCGGATAATTCCGACGCTCTTGAGTTTATTAACTCGCTTCGTGAGCGAGGGCTTACGCTTGATACGCTTTATCTGGAGCTGCTGGAGCCAACAGCACGGCATCTCGGAGAATTATGGGTTGTTGATAAACTGGATTTCTTTGCTGTGACCCTTGGGGTCGGTCGCCTGCAACGCATCGTTCATCATTTCACCGATCTCGATAAGCTCAAACCTTATGATGAAAAGCGTCGCGCTTTGATGCTGGTTCCGCCCGGCGAAGATCATAATTTTGGGGCTCAAATCGTTCAGAGGTTTTTGAGAGCCGGCGGATGGACTGTTCTCACTCTCGATAGCAGTCAAAGTGCGAAAGCGGCCGATTTGGTGTCGCGCGAGTGGATTGCCGTTGCCGGCCTTTCAATCGGCGCCGATGTTCAAATCGATGCTCTGCGTGGCTTCATCAAATCCATCAGAACCCGCTCCCTGAACCCGCGTATAAGCATCATCATTGGCGGACAAATTGTGGCTTCTCAGCCCGACCTGGTCTCGGCGCTTGGTGCTGATGGAACGGCACATAATGCTCCGGCAGCCGTTGTGCTGGCGGAAACGATCCTGGCTCAATCCATAGAAGCAGAAAGCCCTTCAATTAGCTAAAGGCCCTCGATTGCGAGGCCATGCGGGATGGTGCGAGGAAACTCTCTGCCAGACGCCGGGCATGGGAAGGCACAAGCAAAAACAGCGCTGAGTGAAAAAGCGGCTGCATATTTTTTAAATTCATAAGCCTTGCCGGGCACGATCGACCCGGCAATGAAAAGGCCGGGCTGTTTTTACCTGTCATGCCCAGCATGAAGGCATTCGATGAAGCAAATGCGCTTCGTGTCGCCTGCCCTTAACCCTGATCCGTCTTGACGCGCCGCGGACGCACGACACGTTTGGCTGCAGGCTTTTTCACTGCGGATTTACGCGCGGTTTTTTTGGCGGCAGAGCGTTTCACTGCGGGCTTTGCAGCCGGCGCTTTCACGACTGTCGCTTTGCGCGCAGCCTTGGCCTTCTGCGTTTCTTCCACCTTGCGCGTCAGCGTTTCGATGAGATGGACGATTTCCGCGTGATCGGCGCGCGCGATCGCGTGGGCCGCGCCGATGCGATCGTAATAAGCCGCGGTGACGGGATTGGCTTGCCCCTCCTCGTCTTTGGCTTTCGACATGATTTTGGCGCTGCGCGAGATGCTTTTGGCCAAAAAAGCTTCCAGGCGCGTCAAATCTTTCAGGGTCTTCTTCGGCTTTTTCATGATGTCCTCACTGCAAGCTTGGCCTTAGTGAGGCAAATTCTTTTGTCACAATCAAATAGCCCGCCAGCCAATGGAGACAGGCGGGCGCCGCTAATCATCCCATTCGCTTAAAGGCGCCTGCTCGGCCTCATAATGGCGAACAAAGGCGTGAGCTGCGAAAAGCGAGCCAAGGAAAAGACTTAAACCCAGACACAGGCCGATGATTTCGGATAATTTCGTCATCAAAACCTCCCAATCGGAGGAATTTCTATCGGGCAATCAATAAAGAGCCGGCGCAAAAGATCGATAAAATGCCGGTGAAGACAGGATAATCCTCACCGGCCAAAACACCATGCAGAAAAAACAGTCTGACCGTCCGACTTTCGGACAGCCTGCCTGCATTGTGCCCAGATCAGACACCCTCGACGAGGATGAATTCGCCTTCGGCCGCGCCAAGGCGATGCTGGCGGGCTTCCTGATATTCGGGCGAATAATAATAAGCACGGGCCTGATCGTAGCTCTCGAACTCCATCACGACATTGCGCGAGCGCGCCGTTCCTTCCAGAGCCTCATAGCGGCCGGCGCGCACAAGCGGCTTGGCGCCATATTTCTCGGCCGCCGGCCCTGTTGCCTTGGCGTAACGGGCATAGGCTTCGGGATCTTGCACGTCGACCCGGACGATGATGTAACCCTTGGGCATTCCTTGTCTCCAGTCTTTCGAGCGGGGCAACCCGCTGCCGGGCGCGACCATGGCAAGCCTTGCAGGCAAGGGCAAGAGCCGGGACAAGAGCAAGAGCAAGGGTCATGAAAAGCTAAGGACAAAAGCAAATGGCCGCCATGAAGACCGTGTTCCGCGTCAGGCTTCGACTTGCGAGCTTTGGCGCGCAGGAAATGAAATGGGAAAAGCTCGTCGTCGACCGACCGAGCGCGGAAGATGCAAATGAATTGATCAAATGGGCATATCGCCTCGACAGCGCCAATGATCTCCAGCGCCCGGCAGAACACGCCTGCAAGGTCGAACGCCTGAAGATTCCAGCTGACGGGCCGCCGCTCCAGCCACTCGAGTCGATTTGCGCCTCGCTTGAAGCGCATTTCATCCTGCATCGGACCTAGAACGAATGTCGCTGTGCGATACTGCCGCGTACGAAAGTCGATGACCGATTTGCAACAGCGCGCGCGATTGATCCGGAAACAGAGCTTTCACACTTGCGCCGGCAGCCCACAGGCATAGCGTGATGGAGCGCTCAGGCGCGTTTCCTCCCCGACTTCAAGCCGCAGGCCTTTCGCCCGCGGCTTCTTTTTGCTCTGGCGCAAGATGAACCATGTCGATTTGGCGCGAAGAGGCGAGAGACGTGTCTGCCCTGAAAGAAAAAGGCACACTTCATCAGCGGGCCTTTCTTTGGATCAGACCGCCGGTCCGATCGATTGCGGCGTGTAAATCGGGCCGGTGATCTTGCTCATATCCATGGCGCGAATTTTCGGTTCGTCGAAAATATCGGCCATATCGGATGTCACGCCCGACACATCGATGGCATCGAGCCATTTGCGATGGATGCGCGGATCCTGATCTTCATATTCCACCTGGCGACCGCCCTGCTGGATCGAGAGCGAGCCATAGCCCTCGGCCGAGCGCTTGCGCAGCGAGATGAAGGGATAGCGGCGCGAGCCCATTGAGCAGGCAACATAGCGCGCGGGATCTGCGCAAGTGTTGAAATGCTGATGGAACATCCAGAAGGGGGGCACATACATGATGCCGTGGCGCCAGGGAATCTCGACGAATTTCTCGTCGCCCTCATACCAGAGCAGCGAATAGCCTTCGCCCGATACGGCATGGACATGCGTGCCGGCCGCATGGCGATGGGCTTTCTTGTAGCGACCGACGGGAATTTCCGACGTATGCGAATGCATGGTCGAATCCGCGAGCACGAAGGAGACGTTTTTCGAACCCTTGCCGCGCTCGCCGAGATCGTAAAGCTTGAAGCCGGTCAGATCGGGGACGAAATTCGTCTCCCAGAGATTGAGCTTCGCCTTGCCATCGCCGCGCACGACTTCCAGATGCTCGCCCTCGCCCTGGAATTGATTGGGCGAGCCGGCGCGCTCGGGGAATTTGCAGGGATTGTTAAAGACGAAATCTTCATTGTGATAGAGATTGAGCGTCAGCGGCCCGTCATGGGTGACGGAAATGCGCGCGGCTTCTTTCCCCGACGAATTGAAGATCTGATATTCGCAATTGAGCGGAATGGCGAAAAGCGCCTTCGGGCCCCATTCGAATGTGTGCTTCTCACCGGAAGGCAGCCAGACGGTCGTTGAGCCGAAACCAGCCTGCACCATGAAGAAAGCTTCATAGAGATGCTTGACGGGGCGCGTCTTCTTTCCGGGCAAAACTTCGATCAGATAATTGGCCATGAAATCGCCGCGGCCATGGGCGTGGTTGAAACAACCTTTGGCATCGTACCAGGCCCAGTCGGATGTTTCGACGGCCAGAAGATCGAAGCCGAAATCTTCGTGGACGGGGATGTTCTGCTTCTTCACCCAGTCCAGATAAGGTTCAACAAGATAGCGACCGTCGAGTTGTTCCTGCGGTGTGATGACGTCTTTCATATCGGGTCGTCTCCTTGTCTTTTCTTGTATGGGCTGATTGGCGCATCGCCCTTCCCCAAAGGGCGATGCGCCAGAAATTTGGTCTGCCTTATTTCTTGGCGAGCGCTTCAGCGAGAAGCTTTTTGGTCTCCTCGGACTGGTTAAGCGCCACGGCAATGGCCTTGGCGACATCTTCGCCATAGGCAGGCTCAACAGGCTTTTCGAGCTTTTCAGCACGCGCCTGCAATTCCTTGTCCTCCATCGCCTTGCGATAGGCATCGATGAGGGCCTTCATACGGTCGGCGGGAATGCCGGGAGGGCCTGCCGTCAGGCGCGCAATATCGCCTTGCGACTGAACGAGGCGGAGCAATTCCAGCGCCTTGGGATCTTTGACCATGGCGGCGAGCTGGGGCACGTCCTTCTCATTGCCGCCGATCTGGGCGATGAAGCGACCGTATTTATTCTCGATGAAAGTCGCATAGGACGAACGCGAGGCGATGGAGCCGACGATTTCGCCGCGACGCATGGCGAGCTGATCCTCAGTGCCATTATAGCCCGTCAGATTGCGCACCGGCATTTTCAGCGCATAGGTCAGCATGACCGTTTCCACATAGGAGGCGCTGCCCGGACCGGCGGAGGCGAAATTCACCGGCTGCTTCTGTGCCATCAGATCGGCAAAGGACGTGATCGGAGATTGCGAAGCAACGACGATGACGCGCGGATCGGACGCGGCCTTGCCGATCCAGCTCATTTTCGACAGATCGAATTTGATGCCCTGCGCATTGACGAGCTGATTATAGATGAGGCCCGTGTTGAACGTGCCGATCGTCAGACCGTCCGGCTTGGATGCATAGATCGCATTGGTCCCGACGATATGGCCCGCGCCCGGCATGTTGCGGACGACAAAGGTCGAGCCCGGCAGATAGCGCTGCATATATTCAACGACGAGACGGCCATAAGAATCGTAGCCGCCGCCAGGCGCGGTGGCGACGATGTAAGTGATCGTCTTGTCCTTGAAGAAGGCCGCGCCCTCGTCAGCAGCAAGCGCGGCAGATGCATTGATCGCCAATGCAGCGGCGCCGATCAATTTCAATGCCTGTTTCATCCATTTCCTCCAATGTCGCGATTTCTCGCGCGCTCCGTCGCAGGCCTTAAGCCAGACGATCCATGATCAGGCCGGTCAACCAGCCCGTGAAGAGAGACACACCAAGACCCTTGGCAAAGATGAAGTAAAAAGCAGTTGATGCGAATGTGGTGAGGAAGATGGTCCTCGCCCAGGTCGCATTGGCGCGGAAGCGCAGGAAGGTGAAAAGGAAGACCGGAATCGCCACCCAGAAGCCAAAAAGCAGGATGAGAGCGATAAATCCGAGGAAAAAGGCCCAGGTCGCAATTTCGCGGCGGGATTCTTCCTTTTCGTCGCGCGGCGCGTCTAGAACCTGAGCCTGACCGAACTCGACATTGTGACCGACGAGCTTGGCTGCTTTTTCCTCAGCTTCCTTGATCTCGTCCTTGTCGCCCGCCGCCAACGGCTTGCGGCGCAGATCGAGACCGATCTGCAGCAGACAAAGGAGAATACCCGGAATGCCGATAGTGAGCGGCATGAAGCGCGCACCATCAGGATAGGTCAGGGCAATGGCCACCATCGTCGAGAAGACGGCGAGCATGAACAAGGTCATGGATTGACGCGAAAGCATGCTCATGCGGACACTTGCAGATTGTCGAGAGCCGAGGGCCTGCGGCTGCGCCAGATGGCGAGCGCAATGGTCGCGCAGATCAGGCCGATCAGGACCATGGAAATCGGGCGGGTGAAGAAAGCCAGTCCCCAAAGGTCCATGGCCTTGTGCAGGGATTCTTCGGCAATGCGCCCAAGAACGAGACCGATGACGAAAGGTGCGCGCGGCCAATTGGCGCGCAACATGCCATAGCCGACCGCACTCATGCCGACGAGGATGAGCAAATTCTCCCACTGCCCTTCATTGACGAAGGCGCCGATCACCACGAGCGTGAGAATGAACGGCACGAGCATGGTTGCATTGATAAAGGTGAGCACCGCCACCCAGCGCGTGATGAAGAGCAGAAAGGTCACCGCAATCAGATTGCCGACAACCAGCGCCCAGATCAGCGTCCAGACGAGATCGAGGTTTTTCGTGATCATCGCCGGTCCCGGCTGAATGCCGAGAATGAGGAAAGCGCCCATCATGACGGCCATGCCGGAAGAGCCGGGAATGCCGAAGAAGAGCGTCGGCAGAAGCGAGCCACCTTCCTTCGCATTGGAGGCTGTTTCAGGCGCAATCACGCCCTCCACCGCACCATGGCCGAAACGTTCCGGCGTCTTGGATGTCTGCACGGCATGGCCATAGCAGAGCCAGGCGGCGGCCGAGCCGCCAAGGCCCGGCACCATGCCGATCATCGCGCCGATGATCGAGGTGCGCAAAGCCAGGAACCAATGACGCGGAACTTCGAGCACGCCAGAGAAAATCTGGCGGTAGGAGAATTTCACCTTCTCCATCGAAATAGCGGCAATCGATCCGCCCTTCACCGCCAGAGTGATCATTTCCGGAACCGCGAAAATGGCGAGCACGCAAGTGACGAGCGAAATACCATCCCACAGGAACAGGTAATCGCCCGAAAAGCGCGCCGTTCCCGTTTGCGGATCCATGCCGATGGTCGACAGCATCATGCCGAACAGGCCGACGATCATGCCCTTGAAAATGTTTCCGCCGCCGGCGAGGAAGGCGATGAAAGTAATGCCGAGGATCGCCAGCAGGAAGAATTCCGCCGGGGAGAAAGACAGAACGATCGGCTCGAGAACCGGGATCATCACCGCAAAGACAATCGCGCCGATAATGCCGCCGACGCCCGAAGCGGTGATGGAGGCGCCAAGCGCGCGGCCCGCCTCGCCCTTTTTGGCCATCGGATAGCCATCGACGGTGGTGGCCGCATCGTCGCCATCGCCGGGCACGCCGAACATGATGGAGGAAATCTGGCCCGACGTGCCATTCACCGCATGCATGGTGAGGAGGAAGACCGCGCCCTGGGTCATGTCCATGCCGAAGACGAAGGGAATGGCCAGCGCAATCGACAAACGACCGCCAATGCCCGGCGTGGCGCCGACAATGAGGCCGATCATCACCGCGATCAGCATCAGACCCATGGTCTGGGGATTGGTCACCAGAGCGCCAAGCGCACTGAACATGACATCGAACATCATTTCCTCCCGGGGGCGAGGTCTTGGGCCCCGCTGGTCTGACGCAAACTAAAGTCGCATCAGGGGCTGGTAAATCGAAACCTTTGTAATCGAGATAAAAAATATTTTAATCTATCCCTTCAATCTGCGGGGGGCAGGGCATGCGCATCGAGGATCTGGATTTCAGCAAGCTGAGGGCTTTTCAGCTGGTGGCGAGCCACGGGACCCTGGCGGCCGCCGCCACCCAGCTCGGCCTCACCATTCCAGCTGTATCGGCGAAATTGAAGCGGCTCGACCAGGTGGTCGGCGTCCCCCTGTTCAGGCGCCTGCCCAACGGGCTCGCGATGACCTCTGCCGGCGAGCGCTTCCTGCGCGATGTCACTTTGCTTTTGCAGGAGGCCGAACAGGCCGTCGCGCGGGTGCAATCGCCGGCCAATATGCAATCGGAAGAAACGGGCAGCCTGTCTCTGGCCATCGGCGGCGACTATGCGAGTTTCTTCATGCCCCGCCTCAATTCCTTTCTCGCAGAATATCCGCGCGTGCAGATCGGCATGCGCGTGACGCGGCGTTCCGATTCACTGGCTGCGCTGCAGCAGGGTCGCGCTGACTTTTGCATGGGCGTGTTTCCGCGCCTGCCGCAGGGCATTGCAGCGAAAGTCGTGGCGCGCACGACCATGTCGCTGGTGACGCGGGCCGACGATGCCAAAGTCGCCACGGGATCGCGTCTGATCGTTGCCCCACGCGGCTCGGCGCTGCGTCAGCTTTTGCGCAAATCGCCTTATATGGAGGGGCTCCCCAATGTTCTGGAATGTCCGACATGCCAGACAGCGATGGAACTCGTCGCCTTGGGTGCCGGTCCCGCCATCGTGCATACAATGTGCGTGGCGCGCGAGCCGAACGAGGAACTCAAAACCACCGACCTCGGCGAGAAGCATGGCTTGATGCAACTCGTTGTGGCCTACCGGCGTAGCGCCTTGCGGTCGCGCGCAGCGCAGGCGTTTTTCGACCGCGTGACCGCCTGAGACGCTTGGTTGACAGCAACCAGCCTTTCCCGGACCATGCCCGCCAATCCGCAAGCAAAAGCGGTCCGGGAGGCAATATCATGTCGATGAAATCGAGGCTCATGGCGATGGCGGGACTTGTCGCGCTCGCCTCATTCGCCCAATCGCCTGCGCAAGCGCAGCAGGAATTTTACGCCGGCAAGAACCTGACCATGATCATCGGCTTTGGCCCCGGCGGCGGCTACGATCTGTGGGGCCGCAATGTGGCGCGCCATATCGTCAATCATCTGCCGGGCAAGCCGACGGCCGTGCCGCAGAACATGCCGGGCGCAGGCAGCTATAATGCCGCCAATCATCTCTTCAACATTGCGCCCAAAGACGGCTCGGTCATGGGCATTATTGCGCGCGATGCGCCGCTGGGGCCTCTCACGGGTGCTGAAGGCACACGTTTCGATCCCCTGAAATTATCATGGATCGGCACGCCCAATATCGAAACCAATGTCTGCATCACCCGCGCCGGCGCAGATGTGCAGACAGTGGATGATCTCTACAAGAAAACCTTCATTGTCGGCGACACGGGCCCCGGCACCGGCACACGCTCCTATCCCAAGGCGCTCAACGCATTGCTGGGAATGAATTTCAAACTGGTCTCGGGCTTTCCCTCATCCTCAAATGTCTTTCTCGCCATGGAACGCGGCGAAGTGGACGGCATCTGCGAAAGCCTCGACAGCGTGATGACCCGCAAGCCTGAATGGCTGAGCTCGGGCAAGATCAAAATCGTTTTCTATGGCGCGCTGCAGCCGATCAACGAGCCTGTGCTGAAGGGTGTGCCCTTCATCCTCGATCTCGCCAAAAACGAGGAGCAGAAGAAGGAAATCGCCTTCCTCTACGCCGGTCAGGGCATCGGCCGTCCCTTCGTCGCGCCGCCCGGCCTGCCGCCCGAACGGCTTGCCATGCTGCGAAAGGCTTTTATGGCGACGATGAAAGATCCCGAATTCATCTCCGACGTGACGCGCCAGAAAATGGAACTCGATCCCCATAGCGGCGAATATCTGGAAAAGCTGATTCAGGAAATCTATGCGACGCCCAAAGCCATCGTCCAGAAGATCGGCGACCTGATCAAGTAAGGTCGATACGCTGGCAAAAAGCCGGAGCTGAAAAAGCTCCGGCTTTTTTTATGCCTGAATCCAGAACCCGCAAGATGGGGCAGGATTGTTTGCGCCAATGCCGATCGCTCAAGCAGCCGGCATCAGTTTCGCAAGCTCTTCGAGCGACACAACCGACGCATATTTTGCATCCATGTCGAAGAGATTTGCCGAATGGGCGAATTGCGAGCGGTCGAAACAGCATTCATCGACAACGAATGTCGCAAAACCATTGGAGAACCCATCGACAACGGAAGCGCGCACGCAGCCCGATGTCGAGACGCCGCAGAAGACCAGCGTATCGACGCCCTGCTGGACAAGATAAGCAAGCAAAGGCGTCTGGAAAAAGGCGCTCGCGCGCGTCTTGCCAAGAACCCATTCGCCCGCCTTCGGCGTGACGGCATCGGGAAAATCATTGCCTTCGGGAGGCGATGCCTTGGTGCGCTTCGACTTGGTCGCACGGCCCGAATAGGGCGTATTGGCCTCATCGGCATTGGTGAAGACAATCGGCAATTTGCGCGCGCGGAACATGTCGAGAAGACGCACGATGCGTGGGATGGCTTCCCATGAAACCGGGCCGCAAGCGGAGCCGAAAGTGGCAATCGATTCCTGCAGGCTCTGCCCCTCATGGCCCGTGAAGGCATAGGTCACATCGACAACAATCAGAGCCGGACGCTTGCCAAGCTTCATCTCGGTCAGGAAGCCTGCGCTCCGATAGGTTGCGAGCTCCGCTTCCGGAATGAGTTTCATCCAGTCTTTCATTGTCGTCCCCTTGTTTGCCCATCGCCCGATACGGGCAATCCCACAGGCCAGTTTGTCGCTATTCTTCAGACAAGTCACGGCTGGGACAAGACGAAAGTCGAAATTGCCGAAGTATTGGCATCCCGCCGGCGAGCAAAGCCGCTATTCCCTTGCGGAAGTCAATGTCAAGCCATAGGTTTTATAGCATCTGATTCGCACTGTTTCGGATTCTATGAACCAGCACGTTCTCGAAGATTCCACTGCCGAACTCATCCGCTGGGCCGAGCCTGTGCTGGGCGACGTGCTCGCGAGCGGTTATGCCGCCCATATCACTGACGCAAAAGTCGTCGGTCCCATTGTCCGCTGCCATGTTCTGATCTGGCGCTGCGTGCTGAGCGGCGATTCGCGAATGGAAGCCTTTCATGAGGCGCTGGCGCGAATGACCCGGCGCACCGGCGTGTCCGACCAGGATATTGAAGAGCTCGACCGCGAGGTTTTGCGCGAATTGCTGCATGTGATCGCGATCCGCTACCAGCGTTCGCCCCGCAGCGCCGGCCATTTCAGCATGGAAGTGGCGCGCGCTGCCTGCCGGCTCACCGCCCTGCGGAAGCCCGGACAAAACTAAACCCGGTCAGGAACCTGCCTGCTAACATTTTCGCCAGTTCGGAGAACGCGCTTGCAAAGCCGCGCCGAAGCCCTCATGTGCGTGGCGCCGGCATTTGTTGCAGGCCGAGGGGATTGACGTGCCACAGAATTGGTCGCCGCAACAGGACCGGGCGCTCAAGGAGGTTGCGGCCTGGCTCAAATCCGGGAAGCCGCAGATTTTCCGCCTGTTCGGCTTTGCCGGCACCGGCAAGACGACGCTCGCCCGCCATATTGCCGAGGGCATAGATGGCGACGTGATCTTTGCAGCCTATACGGGCAAAGCCGCCCTGGTTCTGCGCTCCAAAGGTTGCGACGATGCCCGCACGATCCATTCGCTGATTTACCGCGCCAAGGAAGTGGATTCGGAAGTTCCGAGCTTTGTCATTAACGAACAAAGCCCGGCCAATACGGCAAGCCTGATCATCATCGATGAATGTTCCATGGTGGATGAGGAGCTCGGCCGCGACCTCCTGTCGTTTGGCCGCCCCGTTCTCGTGCTCGGCGATCCGGCGCAATTGCCCCCTGTCAAAGGCGGCGGCTTTTTCACCGAGGCGGAGCCTGACGTCATGCTGACGGAAGTCCATCGCCAGGCTGCCGACAATCCGATTGTGCGCATGTCGATGATTGTGCGCGAGGGCGGACGTCTGGAGCGGGGAGAATATGGGCAGAGCCGCGTCATCTCACGCGATGAGATCGATTCAGCCAGCGTGACGCGCGCCGACCAAATTCTCGTCGGCCTCAACCGCACGCGTCGTCTCTATAATAAAAGATTGCGCGAATTATTCGGCTTTACGGGTGCAATGCCGGAGGCCGGCGACAGGCTTGTGTGCCTGCGCAACGATCGCAAAAAGGGCCTGCTCAACGGCGGCATCTGGACAGTCAAGACGCTGGCGCCAGCGCGTGGCGGCAAATTGCGCATGAGCATTGTGCCAGAGGAAGATCCGGTCAAAAAGCCATTGCGCGTTCGCGTCTTGCCCGATTTCTTCGAAAGCGAAGACGAGATTCCCTATGCGCTGCGCCGCGATTCCGATGAATTCGATTTCGGCTATGCGCTGACCGTCCACAAGGCGCAGGGCTCGCAATGGAACGAGATCGTTCTGTTCGATGAATCGCCGGCCTTTCGCGAACATCGCAGTCGCTGGCTCTATACAGGCATTACGCGCGCGGTTGAGCGCATCACCATCGTCACCTGAAGGCAAGAGGATCGCGTGCAGGAATATGTCCAGCCCATGCTTGATTTCGTTCGCGAGCATCGTGAGTTTGCCGCGCCTTTCGTCTTTTTCCTCGCTTTTGGCGAATCGCTGGCGCTTGTATCGCTGCTGATCCCCGCCACCGTCTTGTTGTGGGGCATAGGCGCGCTTGTGGGCGCCTCAGGCATTGACTTCTGGCCGGTCTATTTTGCCGCCGTGCTGGGCGCGGGCCTTGGCGACTGGGTCTCTTATTGGCTCGGCTATCATTACCATGACCGGATTGCGCGCATGTGGCCGCTGTCGAAAAACCCGGATCTGCTGACGCGCGGACATGCCTTTTTTGAAAAATGGGGCTGGCCGGGCGTGTTCTTCGGTCGCTTCTTCGGGCCGCTGCGCGCCATCGTGCCTCTTGTGGCGGGCACATGCCAGATGTCGCATATGCGTTTCCAGATTGCCAATTGGTCATCGGCCTTGGCCTGGTCTGCCGCGACTTTGGGCCCTGGGGCTGCAGGCTTTACCGCACTCATGGACATGGCGAAGTAAAGACGACTTCTTCTGCCTCACGCAGCCGCTGCTCCTCACGCGCAATATAATCGCGCGTCATGGGAACGGCATCGACGCATCGGGCGAGCTGAATCTGGAAGACAACATTTTGCCCTAAGCAAAATGTGGCCTCCGATGCGGCAAGGTAGAATTCCCACATACGACAGAAGCGCTCGTCATAGAGCGCCGCGATTTCGTCATGATGCGCCATGAAACGCAGGCGCCAATGACGCAGCGTATGCGCGTAATGCAGCCGCAAGATTTCAATATCGGTGACGATAAGTCCCGAGCCTTCGATCGCCGGCATGATTTCCGACAAAGCCGGCACATAACCGCCGGGAAAAATATATTTGGTGATGAACGGATTTGTCGCACAAGGCGGATCGGTGCGGCCAATCGTATGCAGGAGCGCAATGCCGTCGTCTTCGAGCATTGCATAAAGCTTGGAGAAGAATTCCTGATAATGCGCCAGGCCGACATGTTCGAACATGCCGACCGAGACGACCCGCGCAAAACGGTCGCCTGTTTCGCGATAATCCTGCAGACGAAATTCAGGTGGCCTGTCGAGACCGCTTGCGCTCGCCCTCGCGCTCGCCATGGCAAATTGTTCCTGCGACAGCGTGATGCCGGTTGCCTGCGCCCCGCAGACGCGCGCCAGATAAAGCGCCATGCCGCCAAATCCACATCCGATATCGAGCACGCGCGCACCTTCGCCGACAAGCAGTTTTGCTGCTATATGACGTTGCTTGGCGCGTTGGGCGGTTTCGAGATCCCATTCAGGATGCTCGAAATAAGCGCATGAATATTGCCGGTCTTCATCGAGAAACAGGCTGTAGAGCCTCGCATCGAGATCATAATGATGGGAAACATTTTGGCGCGCGCGCAATAGATTGTTGCGCTGGTCGAGACGGCGCAATCGCGTGCGCAGCTTGCGCAGAAAGACCATCCATCGCGCCTCTCCTTTCTGGCCGAGATTGTGCAATGCCAGCACAATCACATCGAACAGACTGCCGCGCGTCACAATCAGTGCGCCTTCCATATGAAGTTCGCCGAAGGCCAGTTCGGGATTGCGCAACAAACGCGAAAGCGCAGTCCCATCGCGCAAAGCAATCGCCAATGGTTGCCCCGCTCCATCGCCTGCCGAAATGCGACGGCCGCTCGGCATGTCGATTTCGAGCGAGCCGCGGCGAATGAAATTGCAAATGAAACGCTCGAACAATGTCTCCATCGGCACCTTCCCGGCGATCTGGCCCGCGCTTGCGAAAGGAACCACCTCGGCGGCCCGGAGTTTGTCCGCAGCCCAGCCACGCTTGGATCCACGCAGAAGGAAAACGGCCAAGGCAGGGTTTGGTTCGGGGGGTCAGGACAAGGAGGCTTTCATGAAGCGCATCAAATTCCTGACGGGAATGGCAACGATCGGGCTGGCTGCCGCCAATGCGGGCAGTGCCGGGGCGCAAGAGCGCGGCGGCGGCCCCATGCCGGGAGCATCTGTCGGCGCCCCTTCAGCCGGTGGTCGCTCCGCCGCCCCGGCTGCCCCGGCTGCCTTGGACCGGGGCATGCGCGCGCCATCGGGCCCGATACGCACGGAAGCGCCCGGTCGGCCGCAGGCTGGTCCGGCGGCACGTATCGAGCCACGGATCCGCTCCGGCGTGACCGATTTTCAGCAGCGCACCTTCCGGCCCGACCGGACATTGGGCGGCGCGCCGGTCGCTGCGCAACCTCTGACGATCCGCAGGGGCGAACGCTATCGGGAGCAGCGCTATGGGGATCGGCGCGACCGCTTCTGGTTCCCCAGCGTGATGGCCGCACCCTTCCTTTTCCCCTGGTACACGGGCGGCGGATATGATGACGATTGGTTCTATGCCGACGATATGATCGACGATCCCTATTACGGGACAGGCTATACGATCCGCGCCTATCCAGGCCCGGCCAGCACGTTCGGCCCGGCCTATGGGAATTATTGCGCGACGCCCCAGAAAACCTGCCTGCTCTACCAGCCGGCCGAAGTGGGCTTGGGCTGCTCCTGCCGGGCACCAGCGGGCCGGCCGCGCTTCCGTGGGGAGGTCGTGCCCTGAGAGGGGGGCCTCATCACCTGAAACTGATCCAGCGCAAGGCCCAGGGGGCGCCTCAGGGCTAAGGTGCGCGCATCGGTCCCCTCGCACAGCCGGCCGCAAGCCGTTATAAGCTGGAATTGATCCAGATTGTGCGGGGCTGACGCCCCAGCGCTCGGGTGCCGTCCCGAGCCTATTTGAGGAATATCCGTGATGGAGTACCGGCGTTACTTCAGCCAGGCGATTGACCGGCTCAAGGCGGAGCAACGCTACCGAGTCTTTGCCGATCTCGAACGCGATGCGGCCCGTTTTCCTTTGGCGACCTGGCATGCCGAGGGCGGCGCGCCGACCCGCGAAGTGGTGATCTGGTGTTCCAACGATTATCTCGGCATGGGCCGGCATCCCCGCGTCATCGAGGCGATGAGAACGGCGGCGGAAAAGCATGGCGCCGGGGCCGGCGGCACGCGCAATATTTCCGGCACGAACCATCCGTTGGTGCAGCTTGAGGCCGAACTGGCCGATCTGCATGGCAAGGAAAGCGCGCTGGCTTTCACGTCGGGCTGGATCTCCAATCTCGCCGGCATTTCGACCATTGCGGAATTGCTCCCCAATTGCCTGATCATTTCGGATGCGCTGAACCACAATTCGATGATCGAAGGCATTCGCCGCTCCGGCTGCGAAAAGGTCATCTTCCGGCACAATGATACGGCCCATCTCGAGGAGCTGCTGCAGGCTGCCGGCAAGGATCGCGCAAAGCTCGTTGTCTTCGAGAGCCTCTATTCGATGGATGGCGATATTGCCCCCGTTGGCGAGATTGCCGCGCTGGCAAAAAAATATAACGCCATGACCTATGTTGACGAAGTCCATGCTGTCGGCCTCTATGGCCCGCGTGGCGGCGGCATTTGCGAACGCGACAATGTCATGTCGCAGATCGATGTGATTGAGGGCACGCTCGCCAAAGGTTTTGGCACGCTGGGCGGCTATATTGCTGCCGATCGCATGATCATCGATGCCGTGCGCTCCTATGCGCCATCTTTCATCTTCACCACTGCTTTGCCACCGGCTGTCGCTGCTGCCGCCGGCGCAGCTGTGCAACAGCTCAAGCAATCGCAGGAAGAACGCGCGCTGCAGCAGCAGCAAGTGGCCCGCACCAAGGCCGCGCTGGCTGCAGCCGAAATTCCGGTCATGGGCAATCCCTCGCATATTGTGCCGGTCTTTGTCGGCGATGCTGAATTGTGCAAGAGCGCCAGCGATATTCTGCTCGACCGCCACGGCATCTATATTCAGCCGATCAATTATCCAACCGTGGCGCGCGGCACCGAGCGCCTGCGCATCACGCCGACGCCTTTCCACACAGACGCGCATATTGCCGCTTTGGTGGAAGCCTTGCGCGATGTCTGGCGTCGTCTGGGCCTGCCCTTTGGCGCCACTCCCCAGCCAGCATTAATGGCAGCGCGCCCCAAACAGCCGCGCCTCAAGATTGTCGCTGCAGAATAGGCTGCGCTGCAGCTCTATTTAGTCGCATCTTTGCCTTCGCGCTTCATCAACCATTGGATGATGAAGGGCAGCGAAAGATTGATCAGGAAATAGCGCGCGAAATGATGCGCGCTGACAAAGAGCGGATCGATGCCGAGCGCCAAAGCCAGAACCACCATGGCCTCAAGGCCGCCGGGTGCATAAGCGATCAGTGTCGCGCCGAAAGGCATGTCGAGAAAATTCGACGCAAAAGTCGCAAAGACCAAAGCAACGCCAAGAGACGTGCCGATGGCAAGCGTCGAAGCGCCCAAAGTGCGCCCGAAGAGCGCCCAGTCGAAATCGGCAAAGCGCGATCCAGCCCAGGCGCCGATCATGATCTGACCGACCACCATCAGCTCGAAGGGCACACGGCCTGTCGCCAAGCCGCTCACATGAATAAGGCCCGATGCGATCACCGAGCCGAAAATCATGCCGCCGCCCATTTTTAGACGCAGGAAAACAAGACCAAGCCCAAGCGAGGCGATTGCGGTTCCCAAGAGAACGAGCGGGGGATCGTTGGCGAGGCCCGTGATCGGCCCCAGATGCGCATCCGATTCCAGAACAATGATGATCGGCAGCAGCACGACGAGAAAAATGACGCGGATCATCTGCACGATGACAACGCGCGGCGGATCTGCGCCAAGCGACAATGAAATGGAGAGAATATAGGCCATGGAGCCCGGCACGGCGGCGAGGAAAGACGTCGGTCGCGGCCAGCGCGAAACGAGATTCGACATGGCCATGGATGAGGTCGTGATCGCCACCACGCAAACCGCCATAATGGCGATGCTGGCGGGATAATTGCCCATATTGCGCAACGTCTCGGGATCGATCGCCGAGCCGACCGACATGCCGGTGATGGCCATTGCGGCGATCCGCAAAACCGTGCCGATGGGCGTCGCCCAGCCGAAATAGGCCAGAAGGGCAACGATCAGCACCGATCCCGACATGGCCCCGCCCGGAATGCCTGCGGCCTGAAAGCCCAGACCGCCGGCGCTCGCCACAGCCATTGTCAGAGCCTGGCCGGTCACGCCCGACGTCCAGCGCTTGCGCGCTTGCATCGCATCGTCAGGCTGGCCGCTTGCCGTCATGGGGGCGCATGTCTCCAGTTCGCCAAGACCCGCCTCTGCCGACTCAATTGTTGCAATGAGGCAGGCCTTGGCTGGCCTTTAATCACCTGCGGACCCAGCCCGCAACCGGCTGACTGCCCGACATGGATTTGGCCTGCCAGCCGATGCTATACTGATCTCGGAAAAAGACGCGGGAGTGGGCATGATCGAGGGATGGGCCGCCGTACTTACAGCGCTGCTCTACCTCTGCGCGCTTTTCGCCATCGCCCATTACGGCGACAGCCATAAATCCAGGATTTTTGCAGGCGCACGCTCGCGTCCCTTCATCTATGCCATGACGCTTGGCGTCTATTGCACCTCATGGACCTTTTTCGGCTCGGTTGGGCTTGCCTCGGAAAAAGGGCTCGAATTTCTGCCCATCTATATCGGCCCGATCCTCGTCTTTGCGCTGGGCTATAAGTTCATCCAGCGCGTGATCCGCCTGTCGAAAGCCCAAAACATCACCTCCGTCGCCGATTTCGTCGCCGCGCGCTACGGCAAGTCGCAATCGGTTGCAGGACTCGTGGCCATGATCGCCGTTCTCGGTGCCGTTCCCTATGTGGCACTGCAGCTCAAGGCGATCGCGGTCTCGCTCGCAACTGTTCTCACCTCGCTCGATCTGAAACATATGATCGTCGTCTCGCCGGGAGCGGAGGGGATGGCGCTGCTCGTCACTTTGCTGCTGGCGATTTTCGCCATGGCCTTCGGCACGCGCCATATTGATGCAACAGAGCATCAGGATGGATTGATGCTGGCGGTCGCCGCCGAATCGATTGTCAAGCTCATCGCCTTTGTCGGCGTCGGCGCTTATGTCACATGGTTCATGTTCGACGGATTTAACGATCTCGCCGAACGCGCAACGCATCACCCGAAACTATCGACCATTCTCTCAGACCCTCCCGATCTGGATATCGTCCTGACGATGACGCTCCTGTCGGCCTGCTGCATTCTTTTGCTGCCGCGCCAGTTCCATGTCGCCGTGGTGGAAAATCGCGATGAACGCGATGTTGCCAAAGCCGCCTGGATGTTTCCGCTCTATCTGGTAACGATCAATATTTTCGTTATTCCACTCGCCATTGCCGGACATATTCTCTTCCAGGATGGGGCGATCAATCGCGACATGACCGTTCTGGCCCTGCCGCTACTCAATCAATCCAGCATGATCGCATTGCTCGCGCTGCTCGGCGGCCTGTCGGCTGCGACCGCCATGGTGATTGTGGCGAGCGTCGCCTTGTCGATCATGATTTCGAACGATCTGATCGTCCCGACGCTTTTGCGCAGTCACCGGATCAGGGCCTGGATCGAAGCGCGCGACCTCGCCTCGCTGATCCTGAACATTCGTCGCCTGTCCATTGTCATTCTGATGCTGATGGCCTTCGCCTATTATCGCTTTGCCGGCGACGCCCAGCTCGCGCAAATGGGCCTTTTGTCTTTCGCAGCCATATCGCAAATCGCCCCAGCCTTCCTTGGCGGATTGTTCTGGCGCCGCGCCAATGCGCGTGGTGCATTGGCTGGCCTCATGGTCGGCATTTGCGTCTGGGCCTATACGCTGCTGCTGCCCTCGTTTGATGCGAAATATCTGCAGCTGGAATCGCTTGTCGCCAATGGTCCGCTGGGAATTTCCTATCTGAAACCAACCGCGCTGCTCGGCATCGAAGCGAGCATGATCGTGCATGGCACGCTCTGGAGCCTGGCGCTAAACCTTCTGGCTTTCATCGGCTTTTCCTTGACGCGCCATCCCAGCGCGATCGAGCGGCTGCAGGCGCAAAGTTTTGTTGGGCCGAGCAACACACCCATGCCACCGGCATTCCGGTTTTGGGGCGGCGGCGTGACTGCGCGCGAATTGCAGGCAACCGTCGGCCGCTACCTTGGCGCCGAACATACGAAACGCGCCTTCGAAGAATTCATGACATCGCGTGGCATGTCCTTCAACCAGACGCTTGAAGCCGACATTCACCTTCTGCGCTTTTCGGAACATCTCCTGGCATCCGCCATCGGCACGGCCTCGTCGCGGCTCGTACTGTCCATTCTGCTGCGCCGACGGAATCTGTCGCGCGGAGCAGCGCTGCGCCTGATCGACGATGCTGCCTCCACCCTCCAGCAAAACCGCGATATGCTGCAATATGCACTCGATTTCGCCAAACAGGGCATCACTGTCTGCGACAGCGACCTGCGCCTGATTTGCTGGAACCGCGAATTCGGCGAGCTTTTCGATCTGCCAAGCGACAAGCTGCAGATCGGCATCGGCCTTGAGGAAATCGTCAGCTTCAACGCTTTGCGCGGTATTTATGGCCCCGGCCTTGTCGAGGATTATGTGGCGATGCGCATCGAGTCGCTCGTCAACCAAAGCGAACCTGTCCGCCTGCGCCTCTATCCACCCGTCAGCTGCGTGATCGAGATCCGCTCATCGCGGCTGCCTGACGGCGGTATCGTGACGACCTATACGGACGTCTCCGATGCGGTCGCCGCCGAGGAAGCTTTGGAGCGCACCAATGAAACGCTCGAACAGCGCGTGCGCCAGCGCACCGAGGAATTGCTGCAGCTGAACAAGGAGCTGGCACGCGCCAAAGCGGAAGCCGATGACGCCAATATTTCCAAGACACGATTTCTGGCCGCCGCAAGCCATGACATTCTGCAGCCCCTCAATGCAGCCCGCCTTTACACGACATCGTTGCGCGAAAAGATGGACGATGCAGCACAGGACATCGCGCCCGAAAAGGCCTTGGCTCGCAATCTCGACGCCTCGCTTGAATCGGTCGAAGAAATTCTCACCGCCCTGCTCGACATGTCACGGCTCGATTCAGGTGCGATGAAAGCTGAAATGTCCAATTTCAGGCTGGATGACATTCTGGAGACGCTGCGTATCGAATTTATGCCGGCAGCGCGCGAAAAGAATCTTGAGCTTGTTTTCGTGCCCACACGCGCGATTATCCGCTCCGACCGGCGGCTGCTGCGCCGTTTGCTGCAAAATCTGATCTCCAACGCGATCAAATATACGCACAAAGGGCGCGTTCTCGTCGGCTGTCGTCGCATGGGCGACCAATTGCGACTGGAGGTTTGGGATACAGGCCTTGGCATTCCGGAAGAAAAACAGAAAATTGTCTTCCGCGAATTCGAACGCCTTGCCGATGCCGCAAAGAGCGCGCCAGGCCTCGGGCTTGGCCTTTCGATTGTTGAGCGCCTCGGCAAAGTGCTGGGCCATCGCATTGCCTTGCGCTCGCAACCTGGACGCGGTTCGGTCTTTGGCGTCGAATTGCCGATTGTCGAAGCTCTGCCCGTTGCCGCTGAAACGCCTGACACCATGCCCTCGCCGCACACGCCGCTTGCCGGCCTTGTTGTGCTCGCCATCGATAATGAGCCGCGCATTCTGGAAGGGATGCGTGCATTGTTAGGTGGCTGGGGCTGCCAGATTCTCACCGCAGCCGATGAGGCTGAAGCCAAAGCGGCACTGGGCTCAATCGACAACGCGCCCGATGTTGTGATTGCCGATTATCACCTTGATGCCACCGATGGGCTCACACTGGTGACAAAGCTGCGGGAAAGCCTCGGCGTGGAAATTCCGGCCATTCTCTTGACTGCAGACCGCACGCCTGAAGTGCGCGCCCGCGCGAGCATGCTCGACATACACGTGCTCAACAAACCGCTGAAACCTGCGATTCTGCGCTCTTTGTTGAGCCAGTGGCGGATGATGCGCGGTGCGGCCGAATGATCAGGCCGCATCCTTTTTCTGCATGAAGCGGCCATAAAAACTCTCGCCCGCTTTGGCCATGCCGATCAGCTCTTCGCCGGGCGTGAAACGGGGGCCGAATTTTCTGGTCAACCGCTCGCACAGAAGCACAAATTCAGCAGCGCCCATGCCATCGATATAGCTCAAAGTTCCGCCCGTAAAAGGTGCAAAGCCGAAACCGAGAATGGAGCCGACATCGGCCTCGCGCGGATCGATGACGACGCCTTCCTCAAAAGTGCGCGCGGCCTCAATCGCCTGCGTAACGAGGAAACGCTGTTTCATTTCTTCAATATCGAGACTGTCGGGATCGACCTTGTTCAGCTGAAGATCAGCGAGACCCTCCCAGAGACGCTTCTGGCCTTTCTCCGGATAATCGTAAAAACCCTTGCCATTCTTGCGGCCCAAGCGCCCGTGGCGATTGACGAGTGCATCAAGCAATTGCTCCTGCGCTGGATCCACAGCATCCGCCCCGATATCGGCCTTGGTCGCTTGCAGGATTTTCCAGGCGAGATCGAGCGCGACTTCATCGTTGAGCGAGAGCGGGCCAACGGGCATGCCGGCCATGCGCGCCACATTTTCGATCATGGCGGGCGGCACGCCTTCGGCAAACATGAGATGGCCTTCGCGCACATAATTCAGCACGCAGCGATTGGCGTAGAAGCCGCGTGAATCGTTCACGACAATCGGCGTCTTCTTGATCGCGCGCACAAAATCGAGCGCGGTCGCCAAAGCGCGGTCGCCCGTATTGCGGCCCTTGATAACCTCGACCAGCATCATCCGCTCGACCGGCGAGAAGAAATGAATGCCGACAAAATCTTCCTGTCGCGAGAAATTCTTGGCAAGCGAGGTGATCGGCAGCGTCGATGTGTTAGAGGCAAAAATGACGCCGGGTTTCATGGCAGCTTCGGCTTTTTGGATCGTCTGCGCCTTGACGTTGCGATCTTCGAACACGGCCTCGATCACCAGATCGCAATCGGCGAGGAGCGCATAATCGTCGCTGGGCAGGATGCGGGCAAGCAAAGCATCGCGATCTGCCGTCTTCGCGCGCCCCTTGGCGATCTGGCCACTCATGAGCTTGTGCGAATGGGCCTTGCCCTTTTCGGCCGCTTCCATATTGCGGTCGATCAGCACAACGTCGATATTGTTGAGCGCAGCGACATAGCCAATGCTCGCACCCATAAAGCCCGCGCCGATAATGCCGACCTTGCCGATCTTCGCCACCGGCTCGGCTTGTGGGCGACGCGCACCCTTGTTGAGCTCGCCCATTGAGACAAAGAGCGAGCGGATCATCGCGCGCGCTTCCTTGGAGCGCAGAATATAGGCAAACCAGCGGCTCTCAACGCGAAGCGCAAGATCCATCGGCAATTGCAGCCCCTCATAGACGGCATGCAAAATGGCTTTGGCAGCTGGATAATTATCCATCGTCTCGCGACGATAAATGGCATTGGCCGCAGGCCAGACCATCATGCCTGCCGGCGAGAAGACACGACCTGAGGGCGGCTTGAATTTCGGATCGTCCCAAGGCGCAATGCCCTTGTTGCCGGCCGCAATCCAGGCTTTTGCACGCGCCAGCAATTCATCCTTCGGCACAATCTCATGGATGAGATTCATCGCCTTTGCGGCCTGCACACGCAATTGCTCTCCCTTGAAAAGCATCTGCAAAGCATCGCCTGTCGGCATGAGCCGCGCGACACGCTGCGTGCCGCCCGCGCCGGGAAAGAGACCGACCTTGATTTCAGGCAGGCCGACGCGCGTCTTCGCATTGTCGGAGACAATACGATAATGGCACGCAAGCGAGAGTTCGAAAGCGCCGCCGAGGCAGGTGCCGTCAATCGCTGCAACCCATGGCTTGCCGCTCGTCTCAAGGCGCCGGTAAAGCAGCGTGAGGCGGCGCGTTCCGTCAAAAAAGGCCTGCATGGCGATGTCTTCGCCCTGCAATGCCGCCATTTCCGCATAGCGACGGCTGGAGGCTTCCAGCATGCCAAGATCGGCGCCGCCGGAAAAGGAATCCTTGCCCGAAATAATGACACAGCCCTTGATGGCCGCATCGGAGGCGACGCGCTCGAGCGTGCGTTCGAGCTCGTCCATCACCTGTTCGGTGATGACATTCATCGAGCGGCCCGGCATGTCCCAGGTGAGGGTTGCAATGCCATCAGTATCGAGATCGAAGCGGAAATTCACGAGTTCCATAAGCCCCTCCCCGATCAGACGCGTTCGATAATGGTCGCCGTGCCCATGCCGGCTCCGATGCAAAGCGTGACAAGCGCTATTGTTTTGCCCGAGCGTTCGAGCTCATCGACAGCCGTGCCAAGCAGCATTGCGCCGGTTGCGCCCAGCGGATGGCCGAGCGCAATGGCGCCGCCATTCACATTCACTTTCGCTGCATCGAGATCGAATGCCTGCAGATAGCGCAGCACAACGGCTGCAAAGGCCTCATTGACCTCAAAAAGATCGATGTCGGACATATTCATGCCCGCGCGCTTCAAAACCTTGCGCGTCACATCGACCGGGCCAGTCAGCATCATGGCAGGCTCAGAACCAATATTGGCAAAGGCACGAATCCGTGCGCGCGGCTTGAGACCCGCCGCCTTGCCTGCTTGCGCATTGCCGATGAGAACCGCCGCTGCACCATCGACAATGCCTGAAGAATTGCCGGCGTGATGCACATGTTCAAGCCGCTCGATTTCGGGATGTGCCTGAAGGGCAACCGCATTGAAACCGCCCTGCTCCGCCATTGTCACGAAAGAGGCTTTGAGCGCGGCCAAAGATTGCATGTCTGTGCCCGGCCGCATGTGCTCGTCGCGCGCCAGAATGGTGAGGCCGTTGATATCTTTCACCGGCATGACCGCATTGTTGAATCGTCCAGCCTCCCATGCAGCGGCAGCGCGCTTCTGGCTTTCGACTGCATAGGCATCGACATCATGGCGCGAGAAACCATATTTCGTCGCGATAAGATCGGCAGAAATGCCTTGCGGCATGAAATAGGATGGAATGGCAATGGCGGGATCGACAGGCCAAGCGCCACCCGATGCACCAATGCCGACACGGCTCATGCTTTCAACGCCGCCACCGACCGCCATATCATGCTGGCCCGACATGATTTGCGCGGCAGCGAAATTCACTGCATCGAGTCCCGAGGCACAAAAGCGATTGATCTGCACGCCCGGGACTGTGTCGCCATAACCCGCGGTGAGCGCCGCTGCGCGCGCAATATCGCCGCCCGCCTCACCGACGGGATCGACGCAGCCCAGCACGACATCATCGACAAGATCCGTGTCGAGATGATTGCGCAGGCGCAGCGCCTTGAGGGCTGTCGTCGCAAGGCCGAGCGTAGAGACTTCGTGGAGCGAGCCATCCGGCTTGCCGCGCCCGCGCGGTGTGCGCACATGATCGTAGATAAAGGCATCGGCCATTATGCGCTCCCGTTAAAAGGCGTCTTCGGGCATGGACATGATGGTGTCCGCTCCAGTCGAGATACGGGCAAGATGGGCCGAGGTCTCCGGCATCATCCGTTCCATGAAAAACTTTCCGGCCACAATCTTGCCCTTCATGGCCGCATCCTCATTCTGGCGCGCGAGCGCCGCATCGGCCATCAGCAGCCACATATAGCCCATGGCGACAAGGCCGAAGAGATGCATGTAATCATTTGAGGCTGCGCCTGCATGGTCGGGCTTGGCCATGGCATTTTGCATGAGCCACATGGTGACTTTCTGCAGATCGTCGAGGCCGCGCTTCAATCCTGAGGTGAAAGGCTTGAGCGCCTCGATGTTTTCTTTTTCCTTCAGCGCCGCAGCGACCTCTGTGAAAAAAGCCATGACGGCACGCCCGCCATCCTTCGGCAATTTGCGACCGACGAGATCGAGCGCCTGAATGCCATTGGCGCCCTCATAGATCATGGCAATACGCGCATCGCGGACAAATTGCTCCATGCCCCACTCGCCGACATAGCCGTGGCCGCCAAAAACCTGCTGCGCCTTGACCGTATTGGCAAAGCCCGTATCAGTCAGCACGCCTTTCAGCACCGGTGTCATCAGGCCGAGCATATCGTCGGCTTTCTGGATTTCTTTTGCATCGCCCGAGCGATGCACAAGATCGCTTTTCAGAGCCACCCAGAGCACAAGAGCACGCGCGGCTTCATTAAAGGCGCGTATTTCAAGCAGCATGCGTCGCACATCTGGATGAACGATGATCGGATCGGCTGGCTTTTCAGCCGCCTTGGCGCCGCTCAAGGCGCGCCCCTGCAGCCGCTCTTTCGCATAGGCAACGGCATTCTGATAGGCGACCTCGGATTGGGACAGGCCCTGAATGGCAACGCCGAGCCGCGCCTCGTTCATCATCACAAACATGGCAGCAAGACCGCGGTTTTCTTCTCCGATCAGCCAGCCTGTTGCGCCATCGTAATTCATCACACAGGTCGAATTGGCGTGAATGCCCATCTTGTGCTCGATCGAGCCGCAGGAGACGGCATTGCGCAAGCCTGGATTGCCGCTCGCATCGGGAATGAATTTCGGCACGATGAAAAGCGATATGCCTTTCGTGCCGGCGGGAGCCCCCTCGATGCGCGCAAGAACAAGATGAACGATATTGGAAGCCAGATCGTGATCGCCAGCAGAAATAAAGATTTTCTGCCCGCTGATCGCAAAACTGCCATCGGCATTGCGCGCCGCGCGGGTTTTCAAAAGCCCGAGATCGGTGCCGCAATGGGGCTCGGTGAGATTCATCGTGCCCGACCATTCGCCCGATGCGAGCTTGGGCGCATAAAGCGCTTTCTGCGCGTCGCTTCCATGATGAAGCAATGCGGCAAGAGCACCCTGCGACAAGCCGGGATACATGGAGAAAGCCATATTCGCCGAAGAGGCGAATTCGCTCATCGCGGCCTGCAAAGTATAGGGAAGACCCTGTCCGCCAAATTCAGGATCGCTGGACAGGCCCACCCAGCCGCCCTGCGCATAAGCATGATAAGCCGCAGCAAAACCTTTCGGCGTGGTGACTGCACCATCGGGTCCGCGCCGGCACCCCTCGCGGTCGCCGGAAAGATTGATCGGCTGCAGCACCTGCTCGCAGAGCTTTGCCCCTTCGGCCAGAATGGCTTCCAACACATCGGGGGGCGCATCGGAAAAACCGGGCAGATGGGAATAACGATCCCACCCGAAAACATGGTTCAGCAGGAATTGCACTTCACTCACAGGCGCCCTGTAGCTCGGCATGTTCCTCTCCCGGTTTCAGCTCTCCTTCAGATTTAGTTTATATGTAAACTAAACGGGCTGGTTGTTCAAGCGCGGCTGTTGCACGTGCTGGTTGCAAAATGAAAAAGCCTGCCGCGCGGGCGGCAGGCTTTCGGTCGTCGGGTCCAGAGAATCAGGCGACGGCGGCTTGCGGGGCCGGCACAGAGGCCAGGCGGGCATGGGTTTCCCGCAGCTCGGCAATCGCCACATCCAGATCGGCCCTTTGGCGCTCCAGAAGCGTGATCTGGTCCAGAACCTGATTGGGGGCGAGCGGCAGCTCATCGACCGTGGAATTATCCTCAGAAGATTCCACCATGCGGCGGATTTCCGTCAGGGTGAAACCCAGCTGTTTTCCCTTCAGGATCAGCTCAAGACGGGCGCGGCAGCGCGCATCGTAGAGCCGCGTCACGCCGCGCCGCAGAGGCTGCAGCAAGCCGCGCTCCTCATAGAAACGCAGGGCCCTGAGGCTCAGGCTATAGGTCCGGGAAACATCCCCGATCGTCATGAAATCATTGCTGGATACAGAACGATCAGGGGCAAAAGCCCGACTTCTGGCAATGGAAAGAGCAGATCGGCGGGTATCCTCGATCAGCATTGGCAACCCCTTCGGAAAAAATGTGGCCGCACAACCTTTGCGGGAAGTGAAACCAAAATTGCAACGCCTGAGATTAAAACTGAGTCGCGACTATTTGCAATCAGAGATTGTAACGCTCCGTGAGCACAACCTACGCTTTGTGTTGCTCCGCGCCAAAAATCAGCATGGTTAACATTGTGTTTACCGCCGGGAAGCCATGCTCGGCGGGAAGGCATGGAGGTGATTCCCTCGGCTCAGGCCTTGGTAGACCTCACGAATTGGGCGGCAATGCCCAGAGATGGCGGGATGAGCAAGGCGGCTCCATCAAACCAGGCGGATACCGGATCGGACCTGCAGGAGGCTGCCCATGAGGCAGCCCGGCAGGCCGGACTGACGCTTGGCCAATGGCTGGAGCGCGGCTTGGAGGATTATGCTGCCGCAGCCGGCCTGAGGACGTTTGACCTCACCGATGACGAAAGAATTGAGGCTGTCGCAGCGCAGCTGGCCGCACTGGCCCGATCACGCGATGGCCAGCACGGGCGCCGCCGCGCCGATACACAAACCCGCCGCGCCAATGGAACGGATCTGCTGAGGGAAGCAACCGAGCGCCTTGCCCGCGCCAAGGCCGCGACCCAAAACATCAAGCCAGGCCTTACCGTGCCGCCGCCGCGCCATCGCGCCGAACATCGCGATCGCGCCAACCAAGAGAGCGGCCTGCGCAGCATTGCCGCCAGACTCGCGCAAGAAAACGATGAGGACATGCTGGTTCGCGTCGGCCACCGCCTGCGCGGCCTTGCCTCCGTGATTGCAGACGAGCGCGAGAACGAAACCGCACAGGCGCCGGGGCGCAGCGAGATCACCGCGCTGCGCCACGAAATCGGAGAATTGTCCCGCGCCATCGCCATCATTGCCCAGCGCGCCAGCGCCCAGGGCGTCGAACCGGCCTTGCGCGAATTGGTAACGAAAATCGAAGAGACACGTCGCGACGGGGTAAGCGAAGAAGAGCTTGCGCCGGTCGTCGAAATTCTCGCCGACATGCGCAACACGCTTGCCGCATCGCCCGCACAGATCGCCCGCGCCATGGGCGAAGAAATCGATATGCTTTCGGTCAGGCTCGATTGCCTTGTCCGGGATTCCGTCGATCATTCCTCTTTCATATTGCTCCGCCAGCAGATTGAAAAAATTGCGCAGGAGCTGAGCAATGCCATCCCGCGCTTTGCCTCGATCGATGCACTTGAGGACCAGATCCGCTTACTCACCACGCGCGTCGAGCAATTGGCCGCCGGCCCGCGCGAACTTGCCGCACGACTGGTCGAATTGATCGAAGGCATGAGCTCTTCGATTGGCCGGCTCGATGCCAATCCTGCATTGCGCGCCATTGAGAAAAGCATTTCCGCGCTCGCCACGCGCGACGAGATCAATCCTGAACTGGCGCGACAATTATCGACCTTGCAAGAATCCATCGGCGCGCTTGCCGATCATCCAGCGCTTTTCGCGATCCGTCGCGACATGGCAGTGCTTGCCGAAAATACAGGGGCCCTGCCCAAGCGCCTGATCGACACGCTGACCGAATTGCGCCATGCGGTCGAGCGCATGGCAACGCATCCGACCATTGCCAAACTTGAAACGCGCATCCTCGAACTTCATGCACGCACGGCTAACGTACCCGCCAATATTGGCGAAACGCTGGCTGAATTGCGCCTCTCAATCGAGCGCCTTGCCGCCAATGCCGGCATGCGCAGCGACGACCTGCCGGGGCGTATCGACAAGATCGAAACGCATATTTCACGATTGTCGCAGCGCTTCGAGGAATCAGGTATTCCGCAGGTTCAGCCTGTCGTGGCGCAGCTTGTCTCTGCGCAGCATTCCATTCTCCAGCGCCTCGACCGCATGCGCGAGGAATGGCCGAGCGATCGCATCGCAGAATTGCTCGAACGCGTCGAAGAAATGCACCGCGCCATGCAGCCGGCCACAGGCACGGCGCGTATGGAAGAAGCGGTCGCACACATATCGGCCAAGATCGATCGGATTGCCGAGGCGAGCGGCGCCGATCCGCGCGCCCTGCAGGCCATCGAAAATCAGGTTTTGCGTATTGCCGAGCGGATTGAGCGCACCGGCGAAACCGCTGAAACCATCGGCGCGATCGAGCGGGGAATGAGCGACCTCTTCCTGCAAGTGGAAGAAGCGCGCGTGGCTGTGCTCGAAGCGCAAGACAGCAATATGGCCGACACGATTGTGCGCGACCTCTCCGGCCTGCGCTCGGTGCAGGATGAAAGCGATCAGCGCACGCGCGCAACATTGAATGCCGTGCATGAGACGCTGGAAAAAGTCGTCGATAGGCTCGCCATGCTGGAAGGCGATGTCGTCGCCTTGCGCAATCGCAGCCAGGAGCAGACTGTCGTCGCGCAAACTTCCCCCAAGGCGGAAATTGCGATCGCAGCCGGCGCAGAACCCGTCATCGCAGAAGTCACGCCTGCCGGCGCCTCGCGCGTCAGTTTCGCGCCGCAAAATTCGGCGCCTGAAATATTGATCGAACCGGGCTCTGGCTTTCGCCCCAGCGCCCCCAAAACCGAGCCGCTTGCCGAAGATGCGCCACGGCAGGATCTCGCCCTTGCGCTCGATGCCCCACGCGCGGCGCAGGCAAGTTTCATCGCCGCGGCACGGCGCGCAACGCAGGTGGCGGGTGCTGCGCCGAAACCATCGCGCGGATTGCGCGAGGAGAATGAAGACCAGACGAAGAGCGGGCTGAGCGATGTATCGCGCAAGGTTCTGCTCGGCGTTGCTGGCGCCATGCTTTTGGCCGGCAGTGTGCAAGGTGCGCGCGAAGTGCTGGACCGGTTTGGTCCGGAAACACCGGCAGCATCGGCCGAAGTGCCACAACCATCGGCTTCTGCTCCCGAGAACAAGGCAAGCGACAGAACTCTGCCGCCGGCCCCGACTTTCAATCTGCCCGATTTCGCTGCGGCCGATGCAGCACCGACCATTCTGGCCCGATCCATAAGGCAGGAATTCACCCCGGCCGAGGCCACATTCGAACAGCTTTCTGACCTCGCCGGCAAAGGCAATGCGGCAGCGCAATTTGAACTTGCGACCCGCTATGCCGAGGCGCGCGGCGTCGAGCGCGACATGAATGAAGCAACCCGCTGGCTCAAGGCAGCCGCCGGACAAAATCATGCGCCGGCGCAATATCGTCTCGGCGCGCAATATGAGCGCGGCACCGGCGTTGAACGCTCGCTGGCCGAGGCTGCGCAATTGTATCGCAAGGCGGCAGATGCCGGCCACATTCGTGCCATGCATAATCTTGGCGTCCTGCTGGCTGAAGGTGTCGATGGAAAAATGGATTATGCCGGCGCAGCCGTCATGTTCCGCAATGCCGCTGAACATGGATTGCGCGACAGCCAATATAATCTCGCCATTCTTCACGTCCGCGGCTTTGGCGTCGTCACCGATTTTGCCGAAGCCTATAAATGGTTCGCTCTGGCCGCTGCACAAGGCGATACGGAAGCCGTTGCACGGCGCGACGAAGTTGCCTTGCGCATGACCCCCGGCAAAGTTGCTGAAGCCCGCAAGGCTGCCGATCAATTTGCTTACCGCTCGCCCGATCCGCGCGCCAACGAGCCGATGATTCTCGATCAGCTTGTCCAGACGCCGCGCACGAATATTCCAGCAGATCCGGCGCAACCGGCCGGGCGCAATCCATCGGCCGAACGCGTCACAACACGATGAGCGATAAAGACACAGGCATGGCGCAGGAGTTGAAAATCCCGCCTTCAGCACTGATGCTGGGGCTGGCAGGGCTGATCCCCTTTTATGGCCTGGCAATCTGGCAAGGCATCACGCCGGATGAATTGCTGTCAGAGCGATTGATCACGGCTTTCGTTCTTTATGCTGCTTGCATCCTGTCTTTTCTGGGCGGCGTCGGCTGGGGACTTGCGATGAGCGAGACGGACCAGTTGCAACGCGGATTGAACTTCGGCATCAGCACGGCGCCATCGCTTGTGGGCTGGGCCGCAGCCTTCATCAATGTGCAAAATCTGCCCTTTTCCCTCTCCATTCTCGCCATGGCCTTTCTGCTGCAAGGCCTCTGGGATTGGCGATTGGCGGCCAGCGGCCGGGCGCCACACTGGTTTGGAACATTACGCATCGGCCTCACCATTGCCGTCATCAGCGCGCTTGCGCTGGCATGGATGATGCGGCCCGAACTTGCCGGAACAAGTGGCTCTCTTTGAACTTCAGTCTGAATGGCAATATTCATGCGCAACGCGATAGACGCGATCGCGGCCGAGAACATGCACAGACGGCGCCTGATGCGGAAACAGATTTGCAAAAGCAGAATCGCGTAAATTGAGGCCGCCCGCATAGGCCCCGAAAGCCGGCATGATGCAGCGCGTGCCATCGCTGACAAAACAGCGCCTGCGCAAACTCCCCGTTTTAGTCACGACGCGTGCCACCGGATGCAAATGCCCGGCGATTTCGCCCATAGCAGCCCCGATTGTCGGCTCATGACGAAAGGTGAGCGGGCCAATGCTGATTTCATCAGCCGCCTGCCCACCTAATGCCTCAGGCGGCAGCGGATCATGATTTCCCGCAATCCAGATCCATTCGCGCCCGGCTTGCAGCGCGCGCAAAGCATCATGATCTGCCGCATTCATGCGCTGCGCAGCCTCGCGATCATGAAAAGAATCGCCCAGAGCAATGATGCGACGGGGCTGATAGCGCTCCATCAGGCCGGCAAGACGCGCCAGCGTCGCCGCCGTATCATAGGGCGGCAACAAGACACGCCGCCGCGCAAGGCTCGAGCCTTTTTCAAGATGCAAATCGGCGACGACAATGATTTTCTCATCCGCAAGCCAAAGCGCGCCGGCCATATCGACCACCATGCTCACGCCGGCAATGTCGATCTCTTCAGGTGACTGCGCCGCGCCTGACGTGTCCAGAGGAATGCGGGTGCTCATGAAAAACCTGCCTCAGTGACAAGCCCGCTTGCGGCCTCTGCCAGAATGGCATCTTGCGCCTCGCCATAGACCGGTTCGCGCCCGACTTCCAGCATGATCGGAACAGCCAGCGGCGAAATGCGCGCGAGATCCCTTTGAACAATATGTCCTTCGATCCGGGCGAGCATATCGGCAAGACGGGCGAGATCGAGCAGGCCGCCGGCAGCATCCTCACGCGCGGCGCGCAGCAGGATATGATCGGGCTGATGACGGCGCAAAACATCATAAACGAGATCTGTTGAGATCGTGACCTGCCGTCCGCTTTTTTCTTTGCCGGGAAAGCGGCGCTCGATCAGGCCGGAAATAACGGCGCATTGCCGGAAAGTGCGCTTCATCAAGGCAGATTCCTGCAGCCATTCCTCGAGATCGTCGCCGAGCATGTCTTGTGCGAAGAGTGCAGCAAGGCCGACTTGACCATTGCCGATTTCCATCCCGACATTGCTCATGCTCCAGACAGCGAGCGCATATTCATTGGCGACGAAACCCATGGGCTTGAGCCCGAACCGCTCCATCCGCCGCGTCAACAACATGCCAAGCGTTTGATGGGCAAGCCGCCCCTCAAATGGATAGCAGACAAGATAATGGCGTCCGCCACGCGGAAATGTTTCGACAAGCAATTCGCCAGCCTTGGGCAAAAGCGAATGTTTCTTTTGCAGATTAAGCCATTCGGCAACCTGCTCAGGCAAATGCGTCCATTGCTTGCGATCGGAAAGAATGCGCCTGACACGCTCGGCCAGATAGGTCGAGAGCGGAAACTTTCCGCCCGCATAGGATGGCACTTTCGGTGTGTCGGAATTTGCCCGCGCCACCAGCGCCTCATTCTCGACAATGGCCTGCAAAGCGAGGACTTCGCCGCCGAAAAGAAATGTGTCGCCGGGCGCAAGCGTCTCAAGAAAATATTCTTCGATCTCGCCCAGCACACGCCCGCCTCTGCGCAAAGGTCCGGTATAATTCGGCGAGGAAACATTTTCCGAGGCCAGTTTTGTCGGCGCATAAAGCGTCCCAAAACGCGTCTGTGTCGCAGTCTTTCGGCTGGCGGTCGAGCGCCCATGCACGAGCCGCACTTTCAGCATGTCGGATTCGACAATCGTTCCGACATTCATCCGATAGGACTGGGCTATGGCAGGGTTGGCAATACGCCAAAAACCATCTTTGTTGCGCTTGATCTTGGCGAAACGATCATAGGTCTTCAGCGCATAGCCGCCTGTGGCAACAAAATCGAGTGCGGCGTCGAATGTCGCGCGATCGATATCTGCGTAAGGCTCAGCGCTGATAATTTCGCGATAGAGAATATCGGCATCGAAGGGCGCAGCGCAGGCCATGCCCAGAATATGCTGGCAAAGAACATCGAGCGCGCCGCTGCGCGCAGGCGGCGTATCTTGCGCACCCTCCCGCGCAGCATCGATGGCTGCCGTACATTCGAGCACTTCGAAACGATTGGAGGGCACAAGCACTGCGCGCGAGGGTTCATCGAGCCTGTGATTGGCGCGGCCGATCCTCTGCAAAAGCCGGCTCGCGCCCTTCGGCGCGCCGATATTGATCACCAGATCGACGGCACCCCAATCGATTCCCAGATCAAGCGTCGATGTGCAGACAACTGCGCGCAGCATTCCGCGCGTCATGGCCTCTTCCACCTTGCGCCGCTGGCTGGCATCGAGCGAGCCATGGTGGAGCGCAATGGCGAGATTGTCGTCATTGATCCGCCAGAGCTGCTGAAAGATCGCTTCCGCCTGAGCGCGTGTATTGACGAAAACCAGCACTGTCTTGGCGCTTTTGATGCGCTCATAAATGTCATGAATGGCGTAAGAGGCGCCATGGCCTGACCATGGCAGACGTTCCTGCGTCGCCAATATGGCAAGATCGGCAGCAGCACCGGGCGGCGCCGTCACCAGTGCCGCCATGGCATCGCCTGTCCCGTTCTGCGCAACAAGATAGCGCCGCAATTCATCGGGGTCGCGCACGGTTGCAGACAGGCCTGTTGCTGTCATGCCCGGCGCAATCTGGCGCAAGCGGGCAAGACCGAGCGCCAGAAGATCGCCGCGTTTGGATGTAACCACGGCATGCAATTCATCCAGCACGACACGACGCAAAGTCGAGAACAAAGTCAAAGCATCGGCACTGGCAAGAAGAAGCGCCAATTGCTCGGGCGTGGTGAGAAGAATCTGCGGCGGATCGCGTCTCTGCCTCTGGCGTTTGGAGGCGGATGTATCGCCCGTGCGTGTCTCGATGCGCAACGGCAGCTTCATCTCAGCAGCAGGGATTTCGAGATTGCGCGCGACATCGACCGCAAGCGCTTTCAGCGGCGAAATATAGAGCGTGTGAAGGCCAGGCCCGCCGGGCGCATTGCGCGGATTGCGGGCGGCCTCAGCCAGCTCGACCAAGGTTGGCAGAAAACCGGCGAGCGTCTTGCCAGCACCGGTGGGCGCAACAAGCAGCGTGCTTTCGCCCGCCTGCGCATGGCGCAAAAGATCGAGCTGATGGCGACGCGCAACCCATCCACGCGCAGAAAACCAGTCCGCGAAAAGGGGCGGGAGAAGTTTGGGGATCGATGTCGTCTTCTGCTGGCGCACGTCGCTAAACTAGGGCGAAGTCAGCACGATTGCGAGCCCGGCCACATCTGCACCGCGATCGCGGCGGACGGAAACTTGGTCGCAGACCGGCATGTCGAAACCATGGCTTGCAGCGAGGCTCGCCAGATAATCGGGCGAATGCGCGTAGCGCAAATCTTCGCCCAGCATGAAATGGCCATTTTCGGCCCGCTGCAGGGTGAAAGCGAAGAACCCACCTGATGCCAGCACATGGCGCGCTGCGGTGAAAACAGGATCGAGATCGCCGCAATAGACAAAGACATCGGCTGCGAGAACAAGATCGACGGATCCTTCCGCCATATCGCGCAGAAAAGCGACCATGTCGCCTGTCTCCACCCGCGCATAAAGCCCGGTGGCACGCGCACGCATTGTCATGGCGGGGGCGAGATCGACGCCGGAGATTTCGGTGCAAAATGACGCGACCTCGCGCGCCATCAAGCCCGTCCCACAGCCGAGATCGAGCGCGGCGCGAAACCGCATGTCGCGCCCCCTCTCACTGCAAAGGCGCATGAGCGCATCGGCAATGACCTGCGGCGCGCGATAACCAAGATCGCTCACCAGATGCTGGTCGAAACGTGGTGCATATTGATCGAAGAGATCGCGCACATAGGCCTCGGGCGGGTGCGCGGGGCTTTCGCCGCGCAGGCGCGCCAGCCGCAGGCCGGCGCCTTGCGAATCATCGGGCTCGCAATCGAGCGCCTGGGCGAAGGCCTCCGCCGCCGCCCCATGTTCGCCCAGAGCCTCGCGCGATTCACCCAGGGCAAACCAGGCCGGCGCCCAGCGCGGCGCAATTTCAAGGGTCTGCTGCAGAAGATCGGCAGCAGCGGCATGATCGCCCTCGCCCGCGGCGGCGCGCGCATAATCATAGCGACGGTCGGCTGACAAATTCCCGGAGGAGCGGAGCACAGGGTTCATAACCACCAGAAACGCGGGGGACGGTGGCCGGTCAAGCCCTTGTGCAGCCTGCCCCACGCCTTTAGCTTCCGCGCCAAAGGAGCCTCCCGTGCCTCTCATCTATAAAATAGCCCCCAAAGCGCTCTGGGCCGAAGCCGAACAGGCCGGCGTCTTCACCGGCGCCCCGATCGATCTGGCCGATGGCTATATTCACTTCTCAACCGCCGATCAGGCGCGCGAGACGGCGGCGAAACATTTTGCCGGTCAGAGTGATCTCGTGCTTGCCGCCATCGATGCGGATCAACTCGGCGACCTGCTCAAATGGGAGCCCTCGCGCGGCGGCGAACTCTTTCCCCATCTCTATCGCGCCTTGCGGATGGATGAGGTCAAAAGCGTCCGCCCCCTTCCGCTGAAGCCAGACGGCGCCCATGATTTCGGAGACATTTGAATGACCGGCCTCGTCAATCTCTTCGCCCGCCCGCTGCTCTTTGCCATGGAGCCGGAACAGGCCCATGGCGCCAGCATTGCCGCGCTCAAATATCTGCCGCTGCCGGCCGCCCCCACACATGATCCGGTGCTGGCCATCGAGGCTTTCGGGCTGAAATTCCCTGCCCCTCTTGGCATGGCGCCGGGCTATGACAAGGGCGGCGAAGTGCCCGATGCGCTGCTGCGTCTTGGTTTCGGCTCTGTCGAAGTGGGAACGATCACGCCGCTGCCCCAACCCGGCAATCCCAAGCCGCGCCTGTTCCGCCTCGTCGAAGATCATGCCGTGATCAATCGACTGGGCTTCAACAGCGAAGGCCATGACATACCCCACGCCCGCCTTGCCGCGCGCAAGGGCCGCGGCGGCATTGTCGGCGTCAATGTCGGCGCCAATAAAGAGAGTGCCGATCGCGCCGGCGATTATGCCAAAGGCATTCTCGCCTTTGCCGATGTCGCAGATTATTTCACGATCAATATTTCATCGCCGAACACGCCGGGCCTGCGCGATCTGCAACAGGCTGCAGCGCTGGACTATCTGCTCGCGCGCGCCATTTCTGCGCGAGACGAAATGGCTGAAAGACACGGGCGCAAGCCGGTGCTTTTGAAAATCGCACCCGATCTGACACCCGGCGATCTCGATGACATTGTGCGCGTCGCGCGCAACCGCAAGGTCGATGGCATGATCATCGGCAATACAACCATTCTGCGCCCCGCCACTTTGCGCAGCTCCCAGGCGCAGGAAGCCGGCGGGCTCTCAGGCCGGCCGCTTTTCGAGCTTTCAACGAAAATGCTGGCCGCCACATATCTGCGCGTCGAGGGCCAGTTTCCGCTGGTGGGCGTCGGCGGTATCGATGGATGGGAGACGGCTTTCGCCAAGCTCGAAGCCGGTGCGAGCCTGCTGCAGATCTATTCCGTGCTCGTCTTCGAAGGCCCGGCGCTGGTGGGCACGATTCATGACGGCATTGCGCGGGAATTGAAGCGGCGGGGCGCGACAATTGCCGATGTGGTTGGCACACGCGCGGCCCATTATGCAGCCGGCTTCTAGCGGCCCTTCATCGCCAGCAGGCGCATGACAAGCCAGATCGGAATGACAATCGCGGCCCCCGCAATGATGAATTGTGCGACGTCGCGAATGGCGTCAAAGCCCATGTTCCACAATCGCATGACAAACCGCTGGACGCCCCGGAAAATATCCTGCGGGTGAATATCGAGCCACATCAGCATGGCTCCGACAATCAGCGAGACGAGCAACAGGCGCAGCAAAACCGGGATCGGTGCGCCGCCAAAGAAACGGTTCAAAGCATTGTCGCTCATGGCTGCTGCAAGGGCCTCGCTCGAAAAACCATCGCTTCCCTTAACATGAAGCGCCGACCGCCTCCAGCCACAAGGATCGTGTGTTCGACCCTCGCGCGCGGCGCTTTTCAAAAAGAAAACGCCAACGCGCAATTTTTCTGGCACGAAGTCGCGGCAAAAGAGGGGCGAAGAATCAGGCCTCCCGGCCTGAACTTTGCCATTGGCCGGCTTCGATCTTGGATGCTGCGATCACCGCCTGAGTTCGGCTCTCGACGCCAAGCTTCTGCAAGATGGCCGAGACATGCGCCTTCACCGTCGCCTCAGACACGGAAAGCTCATAAGCGATCTGCTTGTTGAGCAAGCCTTCCGACAGCATCATCAAGACGCGCACCTGCTGGGGCGTGAGCGATGCAAGACGGCGGACCGTATCGGCTGTTTCCTTGTCGGCGGGAGCAGACAGATCGACATCGCTCGGTGTCCAGGTCTGGCCAGCCAAAACGCTGCGGATGGCGCTGCGCATCGTCTCGATATCGACGGTTTTCGGAATGAAACCGGAGGCACCGAAATCGATGCAGCGACGAATGACGCCACGATCTTCATTGGCGGAAACGATGACAACGGGAATGCCGGGATGTTGCGCGCGCAAATACATCAAGCCGGAAAAACCGCGCACGCCCGGCATGGAGAGATCAAGCAGGATCAGATCGGCATCGGAATTTTTATCAAGCTCCGCACTGACAGATTCAAGGTCGCCGCATTCGATAATCTGCGCATCAGCAACAGCGCCGGAAACGGCCTGACGCAAAGCGCCACGCACCAGCGGATGATCGTCTGCGATGAAAATGCGTGTTGTCGTCTGTTCCACGCCCGTCCCCCTGCATCCCTGCGCCCATTGAAAGTCCTGAACGGCAAGGTGCCGGCGACCAAATCGCCGTCATCCCGGCCGAACGAATGGCCTTTCATGAGTCCTGTATCTATCTTTCATCGCCAGAGGGAATGACGCAAGCCCACGCCGACGATTAGGCACGGCAATGGCCCGCCTCCCGTCGCTACACAGGGACATGCCAGAGGCGGATCAGACCCGCGGCTTAATGGCGGCGTCGAACTCGGATTTCACGCATATAGTACCGACATCAGTGATATTTCCGGCAAGCTTGGCCGCATCATGGGCCGCCGTCTCAGCCGCCTTGCACTCGGTTACGCTTGGAAATTGACGGATCTGCGTATTGGTCTGGCCATCGGCGCCAAGCAGCACCATCACAAGATGAACGACTGTGATCGAATTCACGAAATGCCCCCGAAGATCGGATTGAACCAGGCTCGAACCTCAGGGCCGAGCCTTCCTGCATTCCAAATTCCAATCGGCGCATCAAACGATTGCCGACCTTGGGAGGTTACACGGTGTCGCTTGCGCTGAAACTCTAAACTTATGTCATAAAACAACTTTTCATGGCTTTTCCGGCAAAGGTTGCGCTTTTGCCGCACTTCGGGTGCCCAGCAAAGCTTCCAGAGATTCGATGCAATCGGCATCCCGAGCCGGCTTGTCCCAGCGAATCCGCGAGACGCGGGGAAAGCGCATGGCCACGCCGGATTTGTGGCGGCTTGAGCGGTTGAGCCCCTCGAAAGCAATTTCCAGCACCAAACCCTGCTCGCGCGAAAAATCGAGCTCGCGCACCGGCCCGAAGCGGTTGCGCGTATGATTGCGCACATAGCGATCAAGCTTCGCGAGCTCCTCGTCGGTGAAACCGAAATAGGCCTTGCCGACGGGAACGAGCCCATCGCCGCGCCAGACACCAAAAGTATAATCGGAATAGAAGGACGAGCGCTTGCCATGGCCGCGCTGCGCATACATGAGCACGGCATCCACATTGAACGGGTCGCGCTTCCATTTGTACCAGAGACCCTTCGGGCGACCCGGCACATAAATGCTGTCGCGCCGCTTCAGCATAATGCCTTCAATCGCTTCTGAATCTTTGCCGGCGCCCGCATTTTGGGGATTGCTGCGCGCTTGCGCCAATTGCTCCCAATTGGCGAAATCGACCTGCGGGGAGAGATCGATGCGCGGATGCCCGATGCGCGTGACGAAAGATGCCAGGCGTTCGCGCCGCTGCGCAAAGCCCAGCCCGCGCAAATCTTCGCCATTCTCGCCAAGCAGATCATAGAGGCGGATATGAGCCGGAAATTCTGCGACAAGTTTTGAAGAGACGGTTTTTCGATTGAGCCGCTGCTGCAAGACAAAAAAAGGCTCCACCAGCCCATCTCGCATGATCAGCAATTCACCATCGAAAGCGACATCGCCGAAATGCGCATCGTCCAGCATGGCAACAAGATCGGGAAAACTTGCCGAAATATCTTCGCCTGTGCGCGAATAAAGACGCTGGATGCGCTGGCCTGCCTCATCCGCGCCCACAACAGCCTGCACACGAATGCCATCCCATTTCCATTCGGCGACGAAATCTGCTGGATCCAGTTTTTCGAAATCGGCCTCATCCAGCGCATGAGCCAGCATGGGCGTGCGGAAAGGCACCGGATTGCGCGTTTGCGGTTTGGGTTCGCGACCCTCGACCCAGGCAAACAGATCGATGTAAGGCGGGGCCAGCCCGTGCCAGACATCCTCAATCTCGTTGGCCTCGAAATGACCAAGCGATGCAACAGCCGTTTTCGCCAGCCGCGCCGAAACACCGATGCGCAGCGCACCGGTGATGAGTTTTAAAAGCGCCCAGCGTCCCGTTTCATCGAGCTGGTCAAGCCAGCTTGCAAGCAGCAAAGGCAATTCGCTTTTGTCTGCATGCTGCAATCCATGCACGACTTCCGCCAATGTCGGGGGCGGCATATTGCGCCGATCCTGTTCGGGCGCGGGCCACATGAGGGCGACCGTTTCCGACAGATCGCCCACAAAATCATAGGACATTTCGAACAGAACCGGATCGGTGCGTTCAGCAATCAGAGCGCGAATGATGGCCGGCTTGGCATGAGCGAAAACCAGAGTGCCCGTCATGGCAGCGAGCGCCAGGCCCCGTTCGGGATCTGGTGTCTTGCGAAAATAATCGGCGAGCAGGCGCAGCTTGTTATTGCGCGAGGGCTCATAGGCGAGCCGGTCGAGAAGCTGCGCGAAAATATTCACGCTTCCTCCTGCGAGGCATCCATGGCTTCCTCATCGCCATAGCCGATCATGTGCAAGGGCTGCGCCTCGATCCCGCGCATTCGGCACCAATGGACAATGGCATCTTCCGCGCCATGCGTGACCCATATTTCTGAGGCACCCACTTCGACGCAGGTTTGGCAGAGCTCATCCCAATCGACATGATCGGAAATGACCATCGGCAATTCGACGCCGCGCTGGCGCGCACGCGCGCGCACACGCATCCAGCCCGAAGCGAAGGCCGTGACAGGATCGGGAAATTTGCGCGACCACAGATCATTGAGTGCCGATGGCGGAAAGATGATAATCTCGCCGCCGAGCTTGCCCCGGTCTGCCGCCATGACTTTGCGAATATCACCCAGATCGACGCCCTGAGCCTGATAGAATTGCGTGACCTTTTCCATCGCACCGTGAATCCAGATCGGACGATCCCAACCTGCCTCGCGAATGAGTTTCATGACACGCTGTGCTTTGCCGAGCGAATAGGCGCCCACAAGATGCGCGCGATCGGGAAAAAGGCTGCAGGAGGCCACCAGCCGCGCGACTTCGGCACTGGCATCTGCATGGCGGAAAACCGGCAGGCCGAATGTCGCCTCGGTGACAAAGGCATCGCATTTGAGCAATTCGAAACCCGCGCAGGTCGGATCGCGCGCGCGTTTGTAATCGCCCGAAACAACCACGCAGCCCGATGGTCCGCGCAAGCGGATTTGCGCGGAGCCGAGCACATGGCCGGCTGGATGAAAGCTCACATCGAGACCCGAAAGGCCGATGCTCTCGCCATAGGAAACAGCCTGGCGCGTCGCGCAAAAATTCTCGCCATAGCGCAACGCCATAATGTCCAGCGTCTCGGGCGTAGCCAGAACCGCACCATGACCTGAGCGGGCATGGTCGGAATGGCCATGGGTGATGAGCGCCCGCGGCACCGCCCGCACGGGATCGATATGGACGTCTGCCTGCGGACAATAGAGGCCGGCGGGCGTCAGGGTGAGAAAGTCGGAAAGGGCCATTTCGACTTTAGATAAGCCTTGAATCGCCTTTGCCCAGCATTTTGGACCTGTGAAACATCTTGTCTCCTCCGTGAAACAGGTATATATGCCTCTCTTATAGGAACAATATCATGTTCTGGATTGGAGGTCGCGATGCTCTCCCATGCGCAGGTCTGGTCCGCCATCGATTCCCTGGCGACGCGCTATGGCATGACGCCCTCCGGGCTCGCCCGCAAGGCGGGGCTGGACGCCACGACATTCAACAAATCCAAGCGGCAAACGCCCGACGGGCGGCTGCGCTGGCCCTCGACCGAGAGCATTGCCAAAGTTCTTGAGGCGACTGGGGCCTCCATTGACGAGTTCATGAGCTTTCTCGATGCCAGCGGCCCTTCGGGCGGGCGCCGGACCATTCCCCTGATCGGCATGGCCCAGGCCGGTGCGGGTGGCTTTTTCGACGAAGGCGGCTTTCCAACCGGCGCGGGCTGGGATGAGGTGGCCTTTCCCGAAACGCCCGACCCCAATGCCTATGCGCTCGAAATCTCAGGCGATTCCATGCTGCCGCTGTATCGCGACGGCGATGTGATCATCGTCTCGCCCAATGCATCCGTCCGGCGCGGCGACCGCGTCGTGGTCAAGACGAAAGACGGCGAAGTTCTGGCCAAAGAACTGAAGCGGCGCACGGAAAATGTCATCGAGCTGAAATCGATCAATATCGAACACGCCGACCGCACGCTCTCAGCCGATAAAATCGACTGGATGGCGCGCATTATCTGGTCGAGCCAGTGATTCAAGACAGCAGCGCGTCTACCCCTTGCGAGAAGCGATAAACGCTTCGTGCTTTTCCTTCAGCGCGCCTGACAAAGCATTTGCGATCAGCGACCGCGTTTCCTTCACGCCATAGAGCGCCACGAAAGATCCAAAACGCGGGCCGCGATCTTCGCCCAGCAGCACCTGATAGAGCATGTTGAACCATTCATTCGACACGCCGGGGCGCTCGGGCGTTGCATTTTTTGCCTTGAGATCCTGATAGCGCGGGATCGGGCGGGCCACATCGTAAAGCGCGGTCTGGATATCTTCTGCGCTGGCGCCCTCCGTCAGACCTGCGAGCATGGCATCGAGACTTTGCAAGGCCTCGCGCTCCACCTCATCGGCCAGACGATAGTTTTTGGCAGGCCGCACAAAATCGCGGAAATAAGCAACAGCATAACCGACCAGCGCATCGAGGCGCGGATGGGTGGCGGGCGAGACGCCCGGTGCATAGCGGCGCAAAAAGCCCCACAGAACAGATGGATCTTCGCTATTGGCCACAGCCGCCAGATTGAGCAGCATGCCGAAAGAGATCGACGCGCCAGCGCCCTCAATGCCGGCCTGCTGGAGCACTTCGGGTGCAGGCGGATGACTTGAGTGAATATGCCAGACCGGATTGCCAAGCTGGCTCTTCACATCCTGACGGGAATAGCCGCCCAGAAATTGCAGATATTCATCCACCGTGCGCGGAATGACATCGAAATAAAGACGCTTCGCCTCGCGCGGCTTTTGATACATGAACAGCGACAAGGATTCCGGGCTGGCATAGGTCAGCCAATCCTCAATCGTCAGGCCATTGCCCTTCGACTTGGAAATCTTCTGACCCTTTTCATCGAGGAAGAGTTCGTAATTGAAACCTTCCGGCGCAACGCCGCCCAGCGCGCGAACAATGTTGGACGAGAGCTTCACCGAGTCGATGAGATCCTTGCCCGCCATTTCATAATCGACCTTGAGCGCATACCAGCGCATGGCCCAATCCGGCTTCCATTGCAGCTTCACATGTCCGCCGGTGACGGGCGTCTCATAGACCTTGCCCGTATCCGGATCGCGCCAGGTGATCGTGCCCGCCTTCACATCGCGCGATTCCAGCGGCACCTGCATGACGACACCCGTTTCCGGATGCACGGGCAGGAAAGGCGAATAGGTCGAGGCACGCTCTTCGCGCAATGAGGGCAGCATGATCGCCTGCACGGCATCGAAACGCTCAAGCATATGCAGCAGCGCCGCATCGAAACGGCCCGACGTATAATATTCGGTCGAAGAGGCGAATCCATATTCGAAGCCGAAGCGATCCAGAAACGAGCGCAGCATCGCATTATTATGCGCGGCAAAACTGTCGAACTTGCCGAAAGGATCTGGAATGCGCGTCAGCGGCTTGCCGAGATGTTCGCGCAACATGTCGCCATTGGGCACATTGTCGGGCACTTTGCGCAGGCCATCCATATCGTCCGAGAAAGCCAGCAGACGCGTCTTGATCTTGTCTTCCGTCAGAATGCGAAAAGCATGGCGCACCATGGTCGTGCGCGCGACTTCGCCGAAGGTTCCGATATGGGGCAGGCCCGAGGGTCCATAGCCGGTTTCAAACAGCACATCTTGCTGGCCGGTGCGCTTGACGCGCTCCACAAGTTTGCGCGCCTCCTCGAAGGGCCAGGCGGCTGCCTTGGTCGCGGCATCGAGGAGTTCGGAGGACATGGGACTACCTATTCTGTGTTGCGGAAAATGGGGGCGCGCCAAGGCCCCGCGACAGGGGCGGCACAGTAGAAAGCGCAGGCTTTCAGGTCAAATCGACCCGCCAGACCGGCGCTTTGAAATGTTTCGAGAGCTTGAGACCCTGCGCCTGATAATTGGAGCCGAGCCCGGCGCCATAAAGCGACTTCGGCAGCTCGGCCATTTTCTCATAGACGAGACGCCCGACAATCTGGCCGTCCTCGACGATGAAGGGCACGTCATGCGAGCGCACTTCCAGCACCGCGCGCGAACCTTCGCCGCCGGCTTCCGCCGCGCCAAATCCCGGATCGAAGAAGCCCGCATAATGCACGCGGAATTCGCCAACCAGCGGATCGAACGGCGTCATTTCCGCCGCATGATCGGGGGGCACGCGCACCGCCTCCTTGGAGGCCAGAATGTAGAATTCACCCGGATCGAGCACGAGATCGCGCTTTTTGCCCGCGTGGATCGGCTCCCAGAAATCGAGCACATCATGGGCGGCAAGCTTGTCGACATCGATGAGGCCCGTATGCCGCTTGGCGCGATAACCAATCAGGCTCGTGCCGCCAAAGCCCGACAGATCGACGGAAACGGCAACGCCACCCGCAATCGAAGGCTCGGCGCTGGTGACGAGCTTTTCGCGCGCATGCAATGCATGGTGTCCGGCATCGTCGAGCCGGGCGTGACCATGGCGGAAACGCACCTGCGACAGGCGCGAGCCGGCACGCGCGAGGATGGGGAAAGTCCGCGGCGAAATCTCCGCATAGAGTTTGCCGTTATAGCCCGCCTCGATCAGATCGAATTCGCGCGAATGATCTGTGATGACGCGGGTGAAGACATCGATGCGCCCGGTCGAGCTTTTCGGATTGGCAGCCGCCGCAATGTCCCTCGGCAGCGCCAAAGTCTCCATCAGCTCGGCAACATAGACGCAGCCCGTCTCCAGCACCGCGCCGGATGACAGGTCGATCTCATGCAAGGCAAGATTTTCGATACATTGTTCGACCTTGCGCTCCAGACCGGGCAGGAAGCTCGCGCGCATGCGCCAGGCGCGCACGCCCAGCCGCAGGTCAAGACTTGCAGGCTGGATCTGGCCGACGGCAAAAGCTTGCGCCGGGCGCACAAGCCCTGCGGCGGCCATGGCCTCGATCTGATGGGCGGCGAGAATGCCCCGCCCGGCAAGGGTGAACTGGCTCATGAACCGGCTCTAGCGGAAAGGGCGGGCCGCGCCAAGGTCGCGAGGGGTCCAAGGGCGCGGCCATCCCCAGAAGGCCACGGCAAAAGGGGGGATTTGGCGCCGCTACGGGGCCCTTGCGCCCATTGACCGGCAACGACAGCCAAGCGCGGCTTTGCCGCCCTCTAGGGATCAGAGCTGCTTTGTCATGGATGTTGCGTCCATGCCGAAATCATCCTCTGCACTGTCATAGCCTGCATAGCCCTGCGCTTCGAAGAAAGGCTGCGCTGTATCGGTTGAGACCAAGGCGCAATTGGGCAGGCCCAGACTGCGCGCTTTTTCCTCGAGCCTTGCCAGCAGCGCCTTGCTGACGCCCTGAAAACGGAAATCGGGGGCAACATAGAGCAAGGTAATCTCGCCATCGCCGGTGAGGCCGGCGACCCCGGCCATGACCGGACCGACCTCGGCCACATAAATGTAGGAGCCGGGCGCGACGATCCAGCTGCGCATGTTGTCCGGCGTCTTGTTGATCAGGAACCCCTCCACAAGCGCGGGAACATTATGGTGATCGGCCATGCATAATTGCGCGATGGAGTGCCGCACCAAGGCAATGGCTGCCGGGACATCGTCTTCCGCCGCCGGCCTGATCACAATTTGCACGTCGCCCATACCAAACCTCCCGACAAGCTCTCGTCTGCCTAGATAGCAACAGAAGGGCTCGACGCCACCGTCCAAATTGGGGCAAGCTCGATTTATGTATACAGCTGTGACACGCGACATCCAGGTGACCGTCATGCCCCATTTTGTGGCCGACCGGTCTGAGCCCGACGAGGGCCGCTTCTTTTGGGCCTATACGATCGAGATTACCAATCTCGGACGCGAAGCCGTGCAGCTGACCGCCCGACACTGGCTGATCACCGATGGCAATGGCCTTCTGGAGGAAGTCCGCGGGCCCGGCGTTGTCGGCGAGCAGCCCGTCATCCAGCCGGGCGAATCCTTCCGCTATACGTCGGGCTGTCCCCTGACCACGCCTTCAGGCATTATGGTGGGAACCTATCGCATGGTGGGCGCCGACGGGGTCGGGTTCGATGCCGAAATTCCGGCTTTCTCGCTCGATTCCCCCTTCGCCAGGCGCACGCTGAACTGAAGGCCGGATAAGACGCCATGACAGCCCCTGTTGCACGCGCAGGCCTCGAAGAGGCCGTGGCGATCCTGTCCGAACTTGTGGCCTTCGACACAGAAAGCTCGAAAAGCAATCTGGCCTTCGTCGCCTGGGTGGAAGCCTATTTGCGCGGCCTCGGCATTGAGCCGCTGCGCGTATCTAATGCCAGCGGCGACAAAGCTGCTATTTTTGCGACGATCGGCCCTGCACGCGATGGTGGCGTCGTGCTGTCCAGCCATTCCGATGTTGTGCCCGTAGAAGGCCAGCCTTGGACATCCGATCCCTTTCGCCTGCGCCGTGCCGATGGGCGCCTCTATGGTCGCGGCACATGCGACATGAAGGGTTTTGTCGCCATTTGTCTGGCCATGGCCGCGCAATGGCGCAACATGCCGCTGCAAAAACCGCTGCATCTGCTGATTTCCTATGATGAGGAAACAACCTGCCTCGGCCCGCTCGACACGATTGCCAAATTCGGCCGCGATCTGCCGCGCCCGGGCGCGGTGATTGTCGGCGAGCCGACCATGATGCAGGTTGTCGATGCGCATAAGGCTGTGGCGACCTATCGCACCATTGTCACCGGGCGCGAGGCGCATTCCTCCAAACCCGCGCTGGGCGTCAATGCGGTCGAAGTGGCCTGCGAACTTGTGCATGAGCTATATCGCATCGGTCGCGATATCGGCGGACAGGGAATTGCCGCCGAGCGTTTCGATCCGCCCGTCTCAACCGTCCATGTCGGCACGATTTCGGGCGGCACTGCGCGCAATATTCTGGCACGCGAATGTTCCTTCCATTGGGAATTCCGCGCTCTTCCAGGCATCGATATCGACATGGCGCACAAAAGGCTCAACGCCTATGCGCAAGACATTCTGCTGCCGCGCTTGCGCGCCCATGCGCCGGAAGCCAACATTGTCACGCAGACCGAAATCGAAGTGCCGGGCCTTGCTCCCGAGCCCGGCTCTGCGGCTGAAAGCCTTACCTTGCATCTGACGCAATCGAACCGCACCCATGCCGTGGCTTTTGCCACTGAAGGCGGGCGTTTCCAGCAGGCGGGCCTGCCGACCATCGTCTGCGGTCCGGGCTCAATCGACCAAGCGCATCAGCCCGATGAATTTATCAGCGAAGAGCAAATGGTCGAAGGCCTTGCATTCATGGCCGATCTTGGCCGCCATTCATGCTGATGCCATGCGGCGTCTTCGCCCAGTAAAAGGGGCGTCGGCATAATTCATAAATGGCCGAAAGCGCAGCTGCCGAAAGACATAACCAGTGAAACGGCCGCAGGATGAGCCAAGGTAGGCAAAGCCACAGGCCCCGTCGCGCCGCACCAATAAAAGTCGGAATGACAATCGACAAAAGCCCGATACTCGCGAGGCTCGCCCAGAAGAAAGGCGCCGCCATCTGCAATAGATTTTCCTGCCAATCGAGCAAACCGCCCATCCACGCATCGTGCAACACATAAGCCGTAAACCAGATGCCGGCGAGCGGCCCAAATGTATGGGCGAGCAAAAGCGCCAGAACATGTGCGCTCTGCACTGGCTCCAATTCGCGAAACAGGCGCATGGGATGTCGCGTATGGGTGAGCAGCGTTTGCAGCCAGCCCTTCATCCAGCGCCGTCGTTGGGGAAACCATGCGCCAAGATGTGCGGGCGCTTCTTCAAAGGTCGCTGATTCCAGCATGCGTGTCCGATATCCAAAACGCGCCAGCCGAAGACCAAGATCGGCATCCTCGGTGACATTCCACGCATCCCATCCACCAATATCGCGCAGGGCTTGGGCGCGAAAATGATTTGATGTGCCGCCCAGCGGGAATGGCAGTCCCATTTTCGAAAAGCCGCGCAGGACAACATCGAATTGTCCGGCATAATCGAGCGCAAAAAGCCTTGTGAGCCAGGATTGGGCACAATTGTCGATAACAAGAGATGCCTGCAGGCAGGCAAGATCCGCCGATCCGGCTGAAAAGGTGCGGGCTGCTTTGCGCAATTGATCCGGCTCGGGCCGGTCTTCGGCATCGTAAATGACGATCAATTCGCCGCGCGCCACACTCAAGCCGAAGTTCAAAGCCCGCGGCTTGGTGCGTGGCCAGCCCAAAGGCACGACCAATGTGCGGAACGAGGCCGGCAGGCAAGCTGCTTCAAGCGCTGCACGCGTCTCATCATCATCCTGTTCGAGCAAGAAGATAAATTCGCATTTTGCTGCCGGATAATCGATGGCGCGCAATGCCGAAATCAGCTGCGGCACCATATGCGCTTCGCGATAGAGCGCCACAAGAATGGAATAGGTCGGCATCGCGCCATCCTCGCGTCCAGCCGTTGAAGCGGTCCAGAAGAAACTGCAAATCACGGCAGACAGTCGCAAAACGACTGCCAGAAACATCAAGCATCCGAGGATCAGAAAAAACAGCGTCCAGACAAGATCCTCGCCCGCCAGCCCGGCAGCCAGAACCGCCAGAACCAGAGCCAATACTGTCTTCTGCAAACCGCCAAGGCCATCGCGCGCGCAAAGGTCGGGCCTTTTTTCAGCGAGCTCATAAGACGCCGCATCCGCCATTTCACGCCCGCATATTTCAATCACGCAAGATTCAAAATCGCGGGGCGCAGCAATCATCATACGCTCGGCATGAATCTGCGCCGATACATTCTGGAGGATCGTGGCAAGAACCAGACCGCGCGGCGCAATGAGCACAGATCCATCCGCCAATCGGGCATGGCCGCTCGCCAACGCCTCACGCCAATGGATCGGCATCGCAAACGCATGGCTTTTCTCGAAAAAGGGAACACCGAGATGGCCGGCGAGCCGACGGTAAAATCCGCGCTCATCGATGAGGCCGCGCGCCAGCAAGACGGCCTCCGCACTGGTGCCAAGACGCTCAGCCTCGGCCGAGAGATCGGCTAGAAGCTCTGCCGGAAATTCATCGCCCTCGAGAAATGCTATTTCATCGCGCAGCTTGCGCCCGTCGCGGGAAAAGCGTCTGATGCCAATGGAATGATCGGCCGACAAAAAAGACATGCTGAAAATCCATACGCGCAATCCAAAGAGGCTAACCTGCCGGAAGTGGCTGCGCCACTGCAAAGCCCTTCTGCTCACAAGCCTGTTTCTGGCGGGCATCGGCCAGAGCTTTGCGCAAGGCCCGGCCCTGCCCGGCTTCTGGGATCCGCAACATCGCAGCGAGCGAACACAGGCGGCGGCACCCCGCCTCATCCGTTTCATCACGGAAGACGATTACCCTCCATTCAATTTCCTGCAAGCCGATGGATCGCTCTCGGGCTTCAATGTCGAACTGGCGCGCGCCATTTGCGATGAATTGAAGACGGCCTGCACGATCCAGGCTCGCCGCTGGGACAGGCTTTCACCATCGCTTGCCAATGGCGAAAGCGATGCAGCCATTGCCTCCATCCTCGCCACGCCGCAGGCGCGGGCCAGCCTTGATTTCACCGCGCCCTATTATCTGACGCCGGGACGTTTTGTCACAAAAAGAGCAGCCAATCTTCCTGAGCCCCTTCCTGAAAATCTAAAAGGTCGCAGGGTCGGCGTGATTGCAGATTCGACGCATGAAGCCTTTTTGCGCGCGCGTTTCGCCGGCGTGGATCTTCGCACCTATCCTGATATTCCCGCTTTGCAGGCGGCGCTGAAGGGCGGCGAGATTGCCTATCTTTTCGCTGACGGTGTCACTCTCGCCATCTGGCTCAACGGCACGGATTCGGCTGATTGCTGCGTCTTTTCTGGCGGGCCCTATCTTGAGGAAGCCTATTTTGGCGAAGGCATTGGCATTGCCGTGCGCAAGGGCAATGATGATTTGCGTCGCCTCCTCGACCACGCCCTGCAGCGCTTATGGCAGCGAGGCATTTATACCGATCTTTATCTGCGCTTTTTCCCGATCGGGTTTTTCTGAGCGCCGGTGCGATCAGAAGAAACGCTGGATCTCGCGGGCAATCTGGGCCGGCGGCTGCTGCATGTTGAGGGCATTCACAAAACGGCCCTGCTTGTCCATCAGATATACAATGGCCGTATGGTCCATTGTATATTCGCCGCCCTCCTGCGGCACTTTGCGCGCATAAACGCGGAAGGTCTTCAGCATGGCATCGACATCGGCGCGCGGACCGGTGAGGCCGAAAATGCGGGCATCGAAACTGGAGAGATAATCCTTCAGTTTCTCGGCCGTGTCGCGCTCGGGATCGACGGTGACGAAAAGGGCTGCAACTTTGCGCTCTTTTGGAAAGAGCCGCAGCACTTCCGACATTTCAAACAAAGTCGTCGGGCAGACATCGGGGCAATGGGTGAAGCCGAAGAAGACAATCATCGGCCCGCCGCGATAGCTTGCCTCGCTCACGTGCGCGCCATGATGATCGATCATGGAAAAGGGGCCACCCACGGCCGCAGCCGGACTTTTGCTTCCCGTATCGCGAAGAATGAAAAAAGCAGCGCCGATCAGCGAGACAAGGCCGAGAGCCAGAATGGCGATCGGCAGGAGAAGCTTCTTCTGCTGGGCGTTCATGGAAAACTCATCCGGTCAGAAACAATTCTGCAGGGAAGCGAGCGTGTCGAAGAAAATGACCGGCCCGAAATGCCACCAGAGCAAAAGGGCCGCCGCCGCCATCAATGCAAAGCCAATTCCGGCGAACTGCCAGACGATTCCGGCCATCTCGGAATCGGCGGCATATTCGGCCTCAGGGGCTGCTGTTTCATTCGCCTTGATCATGGCCTCAATATAGGCCGGTTGCGCAAAAAATGCACGGGAGACCTAATGTCGCCGTGCCACGAACAGGGCCGGAGCCAAAGTCGCTATCAAGATTGCGGCGATGAAGGCAAAGGGTGCGCTATTGGCTCCATGGTCCAGCATGTAGCCAATCACCGGCGGGGCAATCAAAGCGCCCAGATCAAGACCCGAATAGACAAAGCCGAAGACACGACCGGCCGAGCCCGGCGGGGTGGCGGCACGCACCAGCATGTCACGCGAGGGAATGGTCATGCCGCCCAGAAATCCCGTCGCCATGACTGCAGCCGCAAGCAGCGCCCCCGGCAGGACCACATAGCCCAGCACAAAGGCGAGTATAGCCATGGGGAACAGGCCATAGCCGATGATCCGGTCATGGCTCTCGGTTCTGTCCGCCAGCCAGCCGCCCACCAGTGAGCCCAGCGCATAGATCGTCAGATAAAGTGTCGTCAGGCTGGTCGCATAGGCAAAAGCAACGCCCTGCGTTTTGGGCAGCAAGGTCGGCAGATAATTCTGCAAACCGGTGAAAGCGGTCGACAGCAAGGTAAAATAGGCAAAGGCCATGAGAATGGCCGGCATCAGAAAAAGGCCGATGCCAGAGGCGGCCGGCGGCGCATCCTGACTGACGGTCGGCGTTTTTCTGACCGCAGGCAGAACCAGATCCGCCCGGTCGATGGCAACAATCAGCGCGCAGACAAGACCACCCGCCCCGGCCAGAACCAGAGCCATGCGCCAATCGAACATGGAGGCCAGAAAAACCATGGTCACGGGGGCCGCAGCCCAGCCCAGCGTACCGGCAACGGAATGGACCGAATAGGCGCGTGCCATGAGCGAAGGCCTCACCCGCCCGGTGAGAACCGAATAATCAGCCGGATGATAGACGCTGTTGCCGATGCCCGCGATCAAGGCCAGGACAAACAGCATCCAGACCGATGGCGCGAGGCCCATCAGCATGATCGAGCCCGCCAGCAGGGCCATGCCCGCGGGCAGAACGACATGCGCGCCGAAACGGTCGACAACAAAACCTGCCAAAATCTGGAAAAAGCCCGAGCCGGCGAAAAACACCGCCATCAGCAGACCGAGCTCCGTATAGCTCACCCCCAGACTTTCGCGCATCAGCGGAAACAGGGGCGGCAGGACGAGCTGATAGAAATGGCTGGTGAAATGCGCGCCGCCGACCACGCTGATAATGCGCAGGTCGCTGCCGGGCTTGGCCATTGCGAGATCGGTCATAGAGCTGGAATGATCGAGCCGATGATTTTCGTCAAGTCGCGACCCTCTCGCCCGCAACGAACAAAATGCGCCTCAGGCGGGCCTTGATGAGGCAAGCGCGAAAAGGCTATGATGCAAAGCGTCCAAGCCTACGGGCTCGGGATCGCAGGCGGGCGTAGTTCAATGGTAGAACGGAAGCTTCCCAAGCTTCATACGAGGGTTCGATTCCCTTCGCCCGCTCCAGACCGCTTCGCGGCTTAGCGCGACTGCACGCAATAATTGCCGCTCGAATAATAGCCCGACGGGCATGAGCCATTGCGGTGGATCGCGGGCTTGCCCGATGATGTCATCACGCAATAATTGCCGCTGGAATAATAACCTGAGGGGCACGACCCATTGCGCTCGATCGCCGGCTGCGCATTTGAGTTGGGCACACAATAATTGCCGCTCGAATAATAGCCCGACGGGCACGACCCGTTGCGCGGTATGGGCTGCTGCGCTGCAGCGCCGACAATGCCCAAAGCCAGAGCCGAGAGTGCGAGCGGGAAGCGAACAAGAATCATCAGGCCTGCTCCAGAAGTGCCGGCGAAGACGAATCGCAGGCTGGCCGGCATTATGGTCGCCTGTTTCTGGAAAATCACATTACAGGCAGGCGCAAATTGGAAAACTTCGTATCGAGATGCTCCATCTCGAAATAGGATTGATAGGGCGGCGTGGTCTTGTAGAGGGAAAAAGCCTTCAGCAGGCTCAGCGTCGCCGCGCTCTCCAGCGGTGAGACAAAAGAGCAGTCAAGGTCGAGAAAACTCGGCTGCGCGGTCCAGTGCGCCAATTGCTCGGCGTTCAAAGCAAAAAAGCCCGAATGGGGATTGCGCGCCCGCGAATAGGTCAAAGTGCCAAGCTCGCTTTCATGCAAGAGAATTTCGGCGCGTTCCTCGACATGTTTCAAATAGGGCTCAATGAAACCGCCGCGCAGATCGCCATCGATATAGGTCTTGATGCGCCATGATCTCGGATTCATTTCATAGCGATTGGGCTGCAGGATGCGGCTTGGTCCGAAGCGCGCCTGAAACGCCTCAAGCTTGCGAAAGAGAAGCGCATCGCGCAAGAGAATGTCATCCTCGGAATAGACGAACCAATCGTAAAGCTTGCGGCTCTCGGCCATCAGCCGATGCGCGCCAAAGGGCAGATAGCGCGTATCTGCAACGCGCACATTGATCTTGCGAATGTTGCAGGCTTTTTCAAATTCAGGCGTCAGCAGATGATTGGAATCATTGACCAGCACGCAAATGTCGAGCTTGTCGACAGGCGTCGGATCGATCTTGGTTCTCTTATGCGCAATATCGATGGTTGCAGACGTGCCAAAAAATCCGCGCCAGGTCTGCACGACCTGCTCGATACATGCCTGCCTTTGCTGGCGCAAACGCTCCTGCTCGGACGAATAAATGGAACCGTTCCGGGCTTTGAAATAATGGGCAATGACAACCAGCGCCCGCATGAATTCCCCAAATCAACTTTAAAAATAATGTCGGCATAATAGGCCGGAACAGTAATAAAAGACTAATGGATACAAAGTGTATTATACACAAATCTCCTCAATCACTTAAGCCTCACGTAGCGTCAGGGCGGCGGCTTGCGCAAGCCGCGCGCCGCGCCATGTCGGGCACCAAGAGATTCGTTTCGCGAGACCAGACGCAGGCCTGCCCTTTGAAAATCAGGCAGGCGCTCCGCCAAAGGGAAAGCGTCCCGCAATCTCCCAAGGCCCGCCGCGATAATGCCAGAGCTCGAGCCCCTCGATCAGAAAAACGAACGGCTCAAAAACCGCCTGCAGCGCATCATGGGTCTGACGCGCATGGGCCACCTTCACTTTGTTCTGCACCGTGACATGGGGATTGAAGCGCTGCCGATCCTGCGGGGTCAGAACCTGCGCCCAGCTGGAGGCAATTCCTGCCCGAAGGCCGAGGAGGTCGGGCGCATCGATTTCAATGGCAACGCCCCGCCCCAGAAAGCGCAGGCCCGCCGCCCGAGCGTCCATGGGTTCGGCCTGCCAGCAGCGCTCGGCCAGTTCATCTTCCAGATCTGCGAGACTTTCGCCCGGCAAAGCGTGGAAAAGCGTCAGATGGGCCGGGACGATATTGAGGCCTTGGGGGTAATAGGCCCGCCGCATCCCCTCAAAACGCGTGGCCGCCGCCCCCTCCATGAGGGCGGTCACGATCAGCGGCGAGTTCACGAAACCGTGAAAGGAAGACATTGGGGGGCAAGTCCGGACAAGGTCAGGCTTTTCTTTTCGCAACCTCGCCCCGATCCCACAAGTTCATAGTGGACCCGGCCGCAAAACCTGACAGGATATGGATCAATCGGGGTGAATGACCCCGTAAGAAAAGGAAAAAGGAGGAGACATTGGCCAAACGCATCGAACTCAATGTCGATGGGAAGGCGCACACCATCACAGCAGACGCGGATATGCCGCTGCTGTATGCGCTGCGCGACGATCTTGGATTGCGAAACCCGAAATTCGGCTGCGGCGTCGCCCAATGCGGCGCCTGCACCGTGCTCGTTGACGGGCAGCCGGTTCGCTCCTGCGTGACCCCCGTGGATTCGCTCGGCAAGAGCAAGATCACGACCATGTCCGGGCTCGTCCAGAACGGCAAACCGCACAAAGTGCAGGAAGCATTCATCGCCGAGCAGGTGCCGCAATGCGGCTATTGCATGAACGGCTGGGTGATGGCGACTGTCGCTCTTCTCGAAAAACACCCCAAGCCCACCGATGCCCAGATCGATGAGGCGCTCACCGGACTGAAATGCCGTTGCGCCACACATATGTCGATCGCACGCGCTGTGAAGCGCGCGGCCCAGGCGTGAGGAGGAGGCAAACATGAACGAACAGATCAATCGTCGTCATTTCCTCGCCGGAACTGGCGCTCTCACCGTCTCCGTGCTGATGCCCGGCATCGAAGCGCGCGCGGCGACATTCGGACTTGAGAAGCGCCCGCCGCTCGAGCCGAGGAAACTCGCATCCTATATTTCCATCCGTCCCGACGGCTCCGCCATCGCCTATTTCGGCAAAATGGACATGGGCCAGGGAACCGATGTCGGCGTCGCGCAAATGGTCGCCGAAGAACTCGATCTGCCGGTTGAAAAAGTCATCATTCTGATGGGCGATTCCGGCACCAGCCTCAATCAGGGCGGCGCATCCGGCTCAACCGGCGTGTCCCATGGCGGCGTGACGCTGCGCAATGCGGGGGCGGAAGCCCGCCGTCTGCTCATCGACATGGCGTCCAAACATCTGGGCGTCCCCGCCGATGATCTCACCGTCGACAAGGGCATCATCATTTCGAAAAGCACACCGGCGAAAAAGGTGAGCTATGGCGAATTGATCGGCGGTCGCTGGTTCGACACGGAAGTCGAATGGAATGGCCAGATCGGCAATAATCTTGCGATCAAGACGCCGGCCAAGCCGAAGGATCCGAAGGAATATAAAGTCTACGGCACCTCGCCGCCGCGCCGCGACGTCGAATGGAAATTGCTCGGCACCGACAATTTCGTCACCGACGTCAAAGTGCCCGGCATGCTGCATGCCCGCATGGTCATGCCGCCTGTCGCCGGCGCTGTGCCGACTGCCGTCGATGAAGGCTCGATCAAGAACATTCCGGGCGCACGCATCGTGCGCGACAAGGCTTTCCTCGGCGTTGTTGCTCCGAAGGAATGGGATGCGATCAAGGCTTCGCGCCAGCTGAAAGTCACCTGGTCCGATCCCCCGCCCGCCTTCCCCGGCAATAAGGAAATCTACAACCACATCCGCAAGGCACCGACCGTGCAAAGGGGCGGTGCGGGTGAATTCCTGAAAGCGCCGGAAAAGGTCGATGAAGCTTTCAAGGGCGCCGCGAAAATTATCGAGGCGACCTATGAATGGCCGTTCCAGTCGCATGCCTCGATGGGGCCTGCCTGCGCGGTTGTCGATTACCAGCCCAATGGCATTTCAACGCTCTGGACGGGTTCGCAAAAGCCGCATTTCGCCGGCGAAGGCGTCGCCAGTGTTCTGGGTGTGAAAGTCGATCAGGTTCGCGCCATCTGGGTCGCGGGTCCGGGCAGCTATGGCCGCAACGATGCGGGCGATGCCGCTGTTGCTGCAGCCATCTTCTCGAAAGCGGTCGGCAAGCCGGTGCGCTTCCAGTCGATGCGCGATGAAGGCACCGCATGGAGCCCGAAATCGCCCGCTTCGATCCATACGGTTCGCGCCGGTCTCGATGCGGACGGCAAGGTGATCGCCTGGCACTTCCATTCGAAGAGCTTCGATCGCCTCAACGTCAATTCGAACGAAAGTTCGGCGGGCGACACGCTGCACGGTCAGATGATCGGTGCCGCGCCAAAGCCGCTGAACACCTATGGCACGCCGTCGAATTCCTACAAATGGCCGGTGCGCCATGAGACATGGGAAACGATTGCGCCGCTGCTCGCCTCGGTCAATCCGCTGCGCTCATCGCATCTGCGCGATCCGCTCGGTCCAGAGATTCACTTCGCGCACGAAAGCTTCGTCGATGAAGTGGCCTTTTCGACCAAGAAAGATCCCGTTGAATTCCGCATGAGCTATGTGTCGGATCAGCGCGACAAGGATGTGATCAAGGCTGCCGCCGACAAGTCGGGATGGCAGCCGCGCACAGACGCTCGCAAGCAACGCACTGGCGACATTGCACGCGGTCAGGGCTTTGCCTATTCGACCCGCAATGGCACCCGCGTTGCGGTGGTCGCCGAGGTCGAGGTCAACACCCGGACCGGCAATGTGAAGGCGAAGAAATTCACCGTGGCGCATGATTGCGGCATTGTGATCAATCCGCGCCTGCTCACCGAAACGATCGAGGGCAATGTCGTGCAGGCGCTGAGCCGCGCCCTGCATGAAGAAATCCTCTTCGACAATCGCAAAGTGACAAGCGTCGATTGGGAGACCTATCCGATCCTCGACTACACCGAACGTCCGGAGGCAATCGATGTTGTTCTGATCAACCGTCAGAACATCGCACCCAATGGCGCCGGCGAAGGCTCGATGCGACCCATTGTGGCCGCACTGGCCAATGCGATCCATGACGCAACAGGCGTGCGCCTGCGCCAAGGCCCATTCACACCGGACCGCCTGAAAGCAGGCATGGCGTAAGCATCGTCAGAGCGAACAAAGAAAGCGCCGGTGGAAACACCGGCGCTTTTTTATTTGGCGCCCTTACGAGGCTAATTGAACGGGAAGACCTGAATCAAAAATTCGGCAATCAGGCCCGACAAGGGCGCCAGTGGCGCAGAAGCTGCCAGACGCAAAGCCGAGAAACGCCAGCCCATCAACGGGATCTCGTAAATGAAGACGCGATGCAGCGCGACCACCGACCAGGCGGAGAGAAAAGCGACGATTTGCGGAATGCCCGCGCCAGCCTGCAACAGGACAACAACAATAGGAAAAGAGACAATCGGACCGGAGGGAATAAAACCGCCAACCAGCGAAGCCAGCAAAATGCCGTAAATGCCGCTGTCTGGCCCGATGTGATGCGCAATCGGCCCGCTGGGAACGATGCGACTGATGAAGCCGGCTGCAATAAGGGCAAGGCCGATGCGCGGCAGAATGGTGAGAAACCGCTCAATCGACAGGCCGACGCCCTGTTTGATGATATGGGGCGAGCGACGCGCCGCAACAGCGGCCAGAACCAGTGCGATGCCAAACAGGACAAGACTGGCAATATCGAACATCAGCTCTTGCCTTTCGGCTTGATGTCGATCGGGATTTTCGTGGAAAGCCAGGCCGCGAGGAAAGGCAAAGGCAGGCAGGAAATATAGCGCAGAATGACAAAGGGCAGGCCGAGCAAGGGCAATTCCCAAATCAGAATGCGCTGGAAGCCAAGCGTTGACCAAGACGTCAGATAGGCGATCAGCGGTGCGCGGCCCGTGCCTGATTCCTGCAGCGCATTGACGATCGGAAATGATGTCATCGGGCCGCCAGGTGTAAGCGCGCCAAGCGCACTCGAAACGGCAGCTCCCTTCACACCCGATTCCTCACCGATCCATTTGGCAACGAGTTTTCGCGGCACCATCAATTGGATGAAAGAGGCGACCAGAAGTGCCGCTGCAAGTTTGGGCACGATCTGGACGAACAGAGCGAAATCGCTGGAAAAACTTTCCTTGAAGGCCTCTTCGCCGGCGATGAACCAGCAGGCCGTGCCGCTGACGAGCACCAGCCCCAGCATGATCAAGAGCGAGCGATCGAGCAAAGGTATGGGGCGAAAGACTTGTGTGGGCGCTCGTTTTTGTTGGTCTTCTGCCACGGCCGCCTCAGGCGCGCAGCGCGGTCAGCATGGCCTCGATATAATCGCGACCATGTGCAATCACGAGCATTTTGGCATGCGGGCGCAGAATTCGCAGCGACGCATCGATCTCCTCGTCACGCGCTGCATCCTGAGGGACAACAAGAGCGACAAGCGTCTTGTGATGCTGCGTGCATAATTCTGCAATCAGCGAGACGGAATGGGCGTCCTGACCGGCGCCGGAGATAACAACGACACAATCGGCATTGGCGACTTCAGTCGCCAGATCGGCCGTCTGGCCGGCGAGATCGTTCAGCCAGGCTTTGACATTCGTGCCTTTGGCGGCGTCGAAAGACAGCGATTTGAAAAAAGCCGCGCCATTCCATGGCAAAGTGGAAACTTCATCGACCAGCTTTGCGCTCTGCGTATCAAGCGCAATCACCTTGACCGCACGCGGCTTGGAATTCGGATATTGAATGCGAAACTTTGCTTCCTGAGCCGTCGTGACCCGTGCCGATTCACTCAGAAGCATGGTTCGATCCTTCCGCGTCTTATCCTTCTCCCCGGGGGAGAAGGTGGCGGCAAAGCCGCCGGATGAGGGGCCGCGATGACGGGCGAGGGCGTAACCCCTCACCCGGCTCTCGGCGAAATCGGCTGTCGCCGATTTCGGCATTTGCATGCGCAAGTCAGGCAGGCCCGACTTGCAGAGCCACCCTCTCCCACCGGGAGAGGGTGATTGTCTTACACAGACGCCTGACGCACGCCTTCCTTGGCGATGAGCGCTTCTTTGGCGGCATCCTTGTAGTGCTGGTCCGGCGGCAGAATGACGGCTGCCGAGCGCACCTTCATATGGTCGACTGTCAGGCCCGGAGGCAGTTCGCCCTTGTCGCGCAAAGCCTTGGCAGCGCGCATCAGGCGATGGCGAGCCATGATGATGCCATTGTCCGTGCCGACGAGATTTTCCTTCGTACGGTCGCAGATCGGACCCATCGACTCCTGCAGCGAGGCATCCTGCATGCCAATGCCCTCGACGCCAGAGAAGGTCTTGCCGGCCTTCTGGGCGGCGCGATCCATCAGGTAATCATTGTCCTTGTTGGCAAGCGGACGATAGGTGCCAGGCACGTATTTCACGTGAATGCCCTTGCCGTCCTTCATCGCATTGCGCTCGTTGTCGGAGAGCGCGCGCACGGGATGATAGTCGAAGCTCCAGGCGGTGCAGGTCTCGTCGTCGATCGGCACCCAGAAATGACCATGGATCGGATGATCGCCGCGCGGCGGAACCATGGTGAAGCAGGGCATGACCCACGGCGTGATGCGCCAGTAATAGCTGCCCTCTTCGGCATTGCGGCGCGCGCCAATGTAGAGCCCGCCGGGCGCATCCACCACTTCGAAGACAGGCTTCGAATCGGCCAGATTATATTTGTTGCCGGCTGCGCCCTTGAACAGCGGATCATTGTTGAGATCGCCGCGATGCAGGAAGGACACGTGGCTCGAATCGATGCCGCCTTCCATGGCCTGCAGCCAGTTGCATTCCTGCAGGCGCTTCGAGGTGAAGCTCTGATTCAGCGGAACCGTGCAGAATTCCCACTCCGGCTCAACCGGCTGGCGCTCAGGCGGGCCCATATAGGTCCAGAGCACGCCGCCCTTCTCGATGAGCGGATAGGACTTCAGCTTGATCTTCTTGGCATAGCCCGATTCGACGGGCTCGGAGGGCACTTCCACGCACTGGCCGGTCGTGTCGAATTTCCAGCCGTGATAGGGGCAGCGCAGACCGCATTCTTCATTGCGTCCGAACCAGAGCGAGACGCCGCGATGGGCGCAGAATTCGTCGATCAGACCGAGCTTGCCTTCGCTGTCGCGGAAAGCGACGAGACGCTCGGACATGACTTTCACGCGGACCGGCGGGCAATCGTTCTCCGGCAGCTCTTCGGAGAGAAGAATGGGCAGCCAGTAGCAGCGGAAGAGGTCGCCCATGGGCGTCCCCGGACCGGTTTGCGTGACCAGTTCGTTCTGTTCTTTCTTCAGCATCTCGAGCTCCCGTGCTCTTCCCGCTCAGTGCCGCCACCCCCTCAAAAGCCGTAAATGGGGGCTTTCGGGGCGTTGACCGCTGACGGGACACTTGTTATCTACCGGCCAGTTCCTTCATACGGAACAGTGTTCCGCAGCCGACCTGCCCCTTTCCTAACATTGGGCGCGCAAACGCGTCAACGAGGAGTCTGAAATGTCCGAACGGATCGAATTGTGCAAAACCGTCGATGTCGCCGAAGGGTCGGCGATCAAGGTCGAGACGGGCGATCTGGTCCTGGCCGTATTCAATCTGAATGGCGCCTTCTACACAATCGACGATCTGTGCACGCATGGCCCCGGCTCCCTCTCGGAAGGCCCGATCTGCGGCGATGTCGTGGAATGCGATTTCCACAATGGCTCGTTCAACATCAAGACCGGCGAAGTGGTGGATCCCCCCTGCATGATCCCGGTAAAGACCTACAAGACGCTCGTGGAAAACGAGACCGTTTACATCGAAGTCTGACGGGCGGGGCCGGTACTGGGGCCGGCCTTGATCACAAGCCGAAGGCACGACAACCATGGCTGCCATGACCGCTTCCACCAAGACCGCGACACAGCGTAGCGCTGCGAAGACGCCGGCAAAAAGCGGCGCTGCGCTACAGGACAAGCCGGCGGCCAAAAGGCCCGAGCCGCAGCGCCTGTCCTCTGTCGCTATGGCTGTGCGGCTGTTGAAAAGCTTTTCCGAGGGTGAGGCTGAAATCGGCGTGACGACCCTGTCGCGCCGCCTCGGCGTGGCCAAGAGCACGGTTTATCGCCTCGCCTCCACGCTCGTTTCCGAGGGGCTTCTGGAGCAAAATCCGGAGACGGAAAAATACCGGCTCGGCATGTCCCTGTTTGGGCTCGGCGCGCTTGTGCGACAGCGCATGAATGTCGCCACCGATGCGCGACCCTTCCTGTTCCATCTGCGTGAGGCCACCGGCGAGACCGTGCATCTGGCCATTCTCGAAGGCCATGAAGTCGTTTTCGTGCTCAATCTCGAGAGCAATCATGCGATCCGCATGCGCGCCGATCTTGGCGCCCGCAAGCCCGCTTTCTGCACGGCAGAGGGGCGCGCCATGCTGGCCTTCCAGAGCGAAGATGCCGTCACCGAGGCGCTGGCCAAAAGGCTCGTGCCGCGCACGCCGAAAACCGACATCGACCCTAAGAAGATTCTCACCGCGCTCGCCGAGGTCCGGCGCACCGGCTATGCCATTGAGGATGAGCAAAGCGAATTGGGCATGCGCTCTGTTGCTGCGCCGATCCGCAATTCCAACGGCCGCGTGATCGCGGCCATCGGACTGGCCGGGCCGATGCAGCGCATTTCAGATGAGGCGCTTGCCTCTTTCGCACCCCTCGTGGTCGATGCAGCACGCACCATTGCTGCACGCCTGGGTTATAATTCCCTGTCGGGCACCTGAAGAACCGCAAGGCAGGCCAAGAATTCAAAAGGTTGGAAACATGAAGCAGATCACGATCCAAGGCGCAGCGCCAACGACCTTCACGTGCGATGATGACGACACAATCCTGCGCGCAGCCCTGCGTGCGGGCCTCGCTTTTCCTTACGAATGCAATGTCGGCTCATGCGGCAATTGCCGCTTCGAACTCGTTGAAGGCGAAGTCGAGCATTTGCGCAAGGATTCGCCCGCCTATACGGAGCGCGACGTGCAGCGCAAGCGCTGGCTCGGATGCCAGGCCAATCCGCATGGCGATTGCACGATCAAAGTTCGCCTCGCCGATCATTACAAGCCGCATATCCTGCCCGTGCGCACCAAGGGCACGCTGACCCATATGCACGACTTCACCCATGACATCCGCGAATTCCGCTTCAAGCTGGATGTGCCGGTGAAATTCCTGCCCGGCCAATATGCATTGCTGAGCGTGACAGGCGTTGAGGGCGCGCGCGCCTATTCGATGGGCAATGTCACGGCCGATGGCGCTGAATGGCATTTCCAGATCAAGCGCGTGCCCAATGGCGCTGCAACGGGCGAGCTTTTCGACCGAATCAAAATCGGCGAGACGATCGGCCTCGATGGACCTTATGGAATGGCCTATCTGCGCGAAGATTCGCCGCGCGACATTCTCTGCCTTGCCGGCGGCTCGGGCCTCTCGCCCATGGTGTCCATCGCGCGCGGCTGGGCGCAATCAGGCGCGCTCAAGGGGCGCAAGCTGCATTTCATCTATGGCGGGCGCGGCGCGCGCGACATTTGCGGTGAGGATATGCTGCGCGAATTGCGCGACTACGGCACGGAGCTGCTGTTCTATCCCGTTATTTCCATGCCCGATCCCGACAAGCCGGGGGAGTGGACCGGACTGACAGGCTTTGTGCATGACATTGCCGTGCAGAAATTCGGCGATGGCCTGAAAGATATGGAAATCTATTTCGCCGGCCCGCCCGCCATGGGCGATGCGGTGATGAGGCTCGTTGCGGAAAAGAAGATCCCGCAGACACAGGTTCACTTCGACCAGTTTTATTGAGACATGCTGCCGTCATTGCGAGCGAAGCGAAGCAATCCAGAGATCACACTGCGGCTCTGGATTGCTTCGTCGCTCCGCTCCTCGCAATGACGAGCACACAACAACGACAGGGAAACGCCAATGTCCAAGCTCAAACTCTCGCTCGCCTGCTGGAATTACGACCGCACGCGCGCGCTTGCCGATGGCTCCGTGCAGCCTGACGGCATCGATCTCAATTATCTCGACATGCCGGTGGAGGAGACTTTCTTCCGCATGGTGCGCTATCGCGAATTCGATGTCGCGGAAATGTCGCTCTCTTCTTACACGGTCTCGCTGTTCAAGGATCCAAAACCCTTTATCGCGATTCCCGTTTTCCCCTCGCGCTTCTTCCGTCATTCCTGCATTTTCGTTTCGGCGAAATCAGGCATCAAGGAGCCGAAGGATCTCATCGGCAAGAAGATCGGCGTGCCTGAATATCAGATGACCGCGCCTGTGTGGATTCGCGGCATTCTGTCCGATCATTACGGCGTGCCGGTCGACAGCGTCACTTATTATACGGGCGGCGAAGAAGAGCCGGGCCGGCCTGAAAAGCAGAAGCTCGACCTGCCCTCAAACATCAAGGTTCAGTCGATCCCGCAGGACAAGACCATTTCGCAAATGCTGCGCGATGGCGAGCTCGATGCTTTCCACACGGCGCGCGCGCCCTCCACGCTCGATGGCGTGAAAGTCATGCGTCTTTTCCCGGATTATCCGCAGGTGGAGCGCGATTATTATCGCAAGACGAAAACTTTCCCGATCATGCACACAGTCGCGATCCGTCGCGAAGTCTATGAGCAGAATCGCTGGATCGCGCAGGCCCTGTTCAAGGCTTTCCACGAAGCGCAGCGCCGCACCTATGAAGACCTGAAAGAAACAGCAGCCCTGAAGGCCATGATCCCCTGGCTTGGTGCGGTGATGGATGAAACGCGCGCAGAAATGGGCGACGATTACTGGGCCTATGGTCTCGACAAAAATTACGAAACGCTGTCAACCTTCCTGCGCTACCATTACGAGCAGGGCCTCTCAAAACGCCTGTTGAAGCCCGAAGAGCTGTTTGCGCCGGAAACGCTGGAAGCCTTCAAGATCTAACGCGCTTCGTCATTACTTGCGCGCGCTCGCAATGACGGCGCGAGACGATCATAAAAAAAGGCGGGCCCTAAGCCCGCCTTTTCTTTTTAAGCCCAATCGGCGGGCTTAGGCGGCAAGGTCTCAAGCTCTTTCGTATAGGCCTCGTCCATACGCGGCTCGAGTCCGTGTTTGGCGAGGGCTTGCGAAAACATGTCGCGCACCTGTTTCGTCTCATCCGCATAGTCGATCTGATAACCGCCCATGCGGCGCGAGATCCAGGACATTGGCACGCCCTGCGTATTGCGCGGCGACCAATTTTTGAACGCCAGATAGCGCGCCGGCGTGGCACCCGCATTGAAATGCTGATGGAACCAGGCATTGGGTGGCACAATCAAAGTGCCGGGCTTCCATTCATAGCGCTTGGGCTCTTCGCCTTCCGACCACATCAGCGAATAGCCTTCGCCAGAGAGCACGATCACATGCGCGCCGGGCCCATGATGATGGGCTTTTTTGTATGTGCCGACCGGGAATTGCGAAATATGGCTCGCCATCATGCCGCCTGCCATATTGAAGCGAATATGCCCTCCGCCTGCACCGCGCTCCTTGGCGGTGATGAGCGGCAGATTGACGGCATCGGGGACAAAATTGGTCTTCAGCAGAAAACCGTCAGCTTCCGTTTTTGCCGAGAAGAAATCCGGCTCGCCCGAGAAGCGCTGCAGAAAATCATATTTGTGATTGAAGACGAAATCCGGATCGCCATACAGATTGAGCACTGACGGGCAATAGGTCACGCCGACAAAACGGGCGCCCGCCTGCCCCGAACCATTAAAATGCTGGTGCCAGCAATTCAGCGGAATGCCGAAAATCGCTCCGGCCTTCCATTCGAAAGTGATGCTCTGGCCGCGATCGTTCCAGACTTTGGTGGAGCCGCGACCGTCGAGAATGAGCACCATTTCATCGAAGAGCTGGCGGCGCGGCGCCAGCTTGCCGCCGGGCAAAATCTCGCAGACGTAGCAATCGTTCGACGTGCGCGAGGCTTCGTGATTGATGAAGACGCCCTTGCCGCCGCGCTCGGCCCATGGCTTGAGATCGACGACTTTCAGATCGGGCACATAATGCGCGCTGATAATGTCGAGCCCCTGCCCGCGCACCCATTTCGAATAGGGCGTGTCTTTTTCCGTCGGGAATTTCTTCGCCATTTCATCGGAAACGGTGGCGTCCTTGGCCATGTGCAGCTCTCCCCTTTTGTCGTCATTGCGAGGAGCGGAGCGACGAAGCAATCCAGAGGCCTCACGTGGAGCTTCTGGATTGCTTCGCTTCGCTCGCAATGACGAGCCTTGTTCTTGATTGATGAAAAAAGGGCGGAGCCGAAGCCCCGCCCTCTTGTGTCTTACGCGGCCGGCTTGGGCGGCAGCGTTTCGAGTTCGGTCTTGTAGGCCTCGTCCATGCGCGGCTCGAGGCCGTTCTTGGCGAGTTCCGACGAGAACATGTCGCGCACGAGCTGCTTCTCATCGGCGTAATCGATCTGGTCGCCGCCGATGCGGCGCGAGATCCAGGCCTTCGGCACGCCCTGCGCATTGCGCATCGAGACGACCTCATGCTTGAACGCGAGATAGCGGGCCGGCGTCTTGCCGGTGTTGAAGTGCTGGTGGAACCACATGTTCGGCGGCACGATCATTGTGCCGACTTCCCAATCATAGCGCTTGGGCTCGTCGCCCTCCGGCCACATCAGCGAATAGCCTTCACCCGACAGGATGATGACGTGCGCGCCCGGACCATGGCAATGGCCCTTCTTGTAGGTGCCGATCGGGAATTGCGAAATATGGCTGTTCATCGAGCCCTTCGCCATGTTGAAGCGAATGTGGCCGCCGCCAGCGCCGCGTTCCTTGGCCGTGATGAGCGGCAAATTGACCGCGTCCGGGACAAGGTTGGTTTCCAGCAGAAGGCCCTTCTGCTCGCCCTTGTTGGAGAAGTAATCGGGCTCGCCCGCAAAGCGCGACTTGAAATCATAGGCTGTGTTGAAGACGAAGTTGATGTCTTCATACAGGTTGATGACCGGGGGCGCATTCGACACGGAAACGAAGCGCGCAGCCTGCGTGCCCGAGCCGTTGAAATGCTGGTGCCAGGTGTTGAGCGGAATCGCGAAAAGCGCGCCTGCACCCCATTCGAAAGTGATGCGCTTGCCTTCGTCATTCCACACAGTCGTGGAACCGCGACCTTCGAGCACGAGGACCATTTCCTCAAACAGCTGGCGCTGCGGCTCGAGCTTCTTGCCCGGTGCGATTTCGCAGACGTAGCAATCGTTCGATGTGCGCGAGGCTTCGTGATTGATATAGACGCCCTTGCCGCCGCGGCGCGCCCAATCCTTCAGCTCAACCGTGCGCAGGTTCTGCACATAATGCGCGCTGATAATATCGAGCCCTTCCGAGCGCACCCAGCGCAGATAGGGTGTGTCTTTCTCGGTGGCGAATTTCTTCGCCATTTCATCCGAGACGATTGCGTCCTTTGCCATTTTCTTCTCCCTTGGCAGTCGTGATCAGGCCGCGGCGCGAGCGGATGATTCATCCGGTATCGCGACACATTTTTCCGGGTTTAGTCGCAGGTGAATCCTGTCGCCAATTGGCGTGCGCAAAGAAGGATGCGCGCGCGACAGGAGAATTGAATCGCCGACCTTCACCTGAAAATCGACGAAATCGCCCAAAAAGACCTTCTGATCGACAAGACCGGCGAGAGCATTTCCGCCGCTCATTGCTTCTTCTGAAAGCTCGACATCTTCCGGGCGCACAGAAACGGTCACGCGCATATCGGGGCGCAAGGCCGAATCCGTATTGATAAGCAAATCGCCGGCGGGCGTACGCACCATCCAGCGCGAAGCCGCTTGATCGTAGCCAAGCACCTGACCCTCGAGGAAATTGGTCGAGCCGATAAAGTCGGCAACGAATTTCGTACGGGGATGATCGTAAATGTCGCGCGGCGAGCCGATCTGCACGATGCGCCCCTCGTTCATCACCGCAATCTCATGCGAAAGGGCCAGAGCTTCGCCCTGATCATGCGTCACGTAAATCGTGGTAATGCCCAGATCGCGCTGGATGCGCTTCAATTCGAAACGCATGCGATCGCGCAATTTCGCATCGAGATTGGACAGGGGCTCATCGAGAAGCAGAAGCTCCGGCTCCATGACGAGTGCGCGCGCCAGAGCCAGTCGCTGCTGCTGGCCACCCGACAATTTGGTCGCCTCGCGATCGGCATAGGGATCGAGCGCAACAGCCGAGAGCACACGCATGACACGTTCGCGGATTTCGGATTTGGACGGCTTGTTCTTGCGCACTTCAAGCGGGAAAGCCGCATTGGCGAAGACGGTCATATGAGGCCAGATCGCATAGGACTGGAAGACCATGCCGAAATTGCGCTGGTTCGGGGGAATGAAAATGCGCTGGGCAGCCGAAAAGACCACGCGTCCATTGACGACAATCTCGCCGCCGACCGGACGCTCCAACCCGGCGATTGAGCGCAGCGTCGTGGTCTTGCCGCAACCGGAGGGGCCAAGAAGCGTGAAGAACTTGCCGGCAGGCACTTCAAAAGCCACGTCTTGCGCAGCTTTGACGGCCGGCCCCCGCTGGCTTTGATATTCCGTATTCAGTCCCCTCACACTGAGCATGTTCCCCCCCACCCTTTTCGCGGCGCTTCTGCGTCGCCGCAGCAAGCCACCGTGCCGGCGGCGTCAAGGCCGCAGTCGGCGTATATTGCCACATTCCGGGCCAGAGGAAATCCTGTCGCCTGCAAATGATCCCCGCTCAATGCTCGTGCGAATGGCCGTGGTGATGGTGATGCCCGTGGCCATGGGAATGCCCATGGGAATGCCCATGGGAGTGACCGTGGTCATCCTCGGCGCGATGGTGGATGATTTCCTTCGCACGCGGCCCCCGCGGGTCTTCGGAAAAGACCAGGGATTTGATCGTCACCGGCACCGTATAGGAAGGAATGCGCACCTTGCCGAGGTCGATATAGTCGAAATCCATCAGCAACACGCCGTCGATGACCAGAATCTCGGAGGCCACGCCCATTTCCTCGCGCATGAGCGCACCCAGCGTCTGGGCAATGTCGCCATCGAGCATAATGTAGAGCGGCTTTTTGACAGCGACATGATCGGCCAGGCCCGCAATAATGCCCTGGGCCAGATTGGCGATCCGCTCATAGGCCGGCGGGCCGGTCCAGCGCAAAGCCAGCGCAATATCAACATCCGCGCCTTCCACTTCGAAGGCCTTGCGATGCGAGCGAATGGCCTTGGCCACGACTTCGGCATCGATATCGTCGCCGAATTCAAGCGGCGGCTGAATGACCTGCAGATTGCGCCGCGGCAGCAATTCGCCGGGTGACGAAATATAGCTCGTATTGCCCGACAGCTGGACCGAATATTCCGATGCGCCCAGCGCCGTGGCGCGAATGCATTCGCCCGCCGGCAGCAGCTTCCAGGGGAAACGCGCTGCATCGACCTTGCGACGGATGGCGCGACCCAGACGCTTGCCCATATCACCGAAATCGCGCTCCTCGCGATCATAGACATATTCGGCAACGCCGCCCGAAAACATCATGCCGCCCAGATCGCCGAAATCGACGATCGGATCGGTGAGATAAAGATGTTCGACATCATGCGGCATCGGCCGCTTGGTGAGTGCAGCGAGCAAGGTTTCGGCCATTGTATCGGCCACTTGATCGAGCTGTTCGGACGTGACGGTGTCGCCGAGCTTCCATTCGAAGCCGGCGCGTTTGGCGTGAGTCTTGCCCGCGGGATCGAGACGAATGATGCGGAAATTCTCGTCGACCACCTGCAGGCGTCCGCCGACATGATAAGCGGCGGTCGACAGAACGCGGCCCTTTTCGATCAGCGCCAGCTTGGTCGTGCCGCCGCCAATATCGATATTGAGCACGCGCTTTTCGATTTCCTGCGAAACAGTGGCTGCACCTGAACCATAACCTGCCAGCATGGATTCCATGTGATGGCCGGCTGTGGCGCAGACAAATTCGCCGCCGGCTTCCGACAGAAGTTTGGAAATGCCCTGCGCATTTTCACGACGCAAAGCCTCGCCCGTAAGAATGACCGCGCCCGTATCGACGGCCTCTGGCTTGAGCCCGGCGCCCTCGTAAGCAGCCTTGATGATTTCACCGAGCTTCACATCGTCGATGCGGGTCTCGCTCGCATAAGGCGTCAGCGAAACGGGAGAGAGATAGACCGTGTCGCGCGCAACGACGTAATAACGGCTCGTCAGATCTTCGGCGAGGCGGCGCAAATGAATGCGGGAGAAAATCACCTGCGTGCCAGAAGAGCCGATATCGACGCCGACGCTGGTCAGGTGAACATTGTCCTGCTTCCAGAGCGGATTGTCCTCAATCGGACCGTCCATATCGAATTCGTCATGATCATGATCGGAATAGCCGTCATGTTCGTGCGTCCAGCCAGGGCCCATGCCGTGATGATCGGCGATCGAATGATCTTTTTTCCCGTTGTCTGAGCTGGCCATCTTTCCTCTTCCCCTGGCATTCCCCGATCGGGGGCCTCTCCCTTCCCGATTCGCCCTCGCATCGCCCCGGTGCTGATTTTGCGGGCTTTTTATACCCCGCACCGGGCCTGCGATGACTTTTGTCTTGCTTGACCCATTCGACTAAGGTCTAGACGGGTGAAAGGCAAGGGGAAACAGCACCGTGGGCTGCAAGGAAAGCTGGAGAACCGCCGACGGGCGCTGGCGCGGCCATGTTGACAGCCCCCGCCATTTGGCTGATTGCAAAGCCTAGCCAATCCCTTCCGCCAAGGGTCAACGAAGAAGAGAAGGAACGCCAAGGATGAGTGACGAAGCCGTCGGAGGACGCGTATTTTTCAGCAACGTTCGGCGCAGCCTCGACGAGGAAGACGAAATCCGTCTGGTCAGCGTCGGCGTCGATATCGGCTCCTCGACCTCCCACCTCGTTTTTTCGCGGCTTGTTCTGGAGCGGGTCGATAACCGCTACATCGTTACCGAGCGCGAAGTCTTCCACGAATCCGACGTTCTGCTCACCCCCTATACCGCCGATCTGACCGAGATCGACGCCCAGAAACTCGGCCAATTCATTGATAAACAATATGAAATCGCCGGTATCGACCCAATGTCGATTGACACGGGCGCCTTGATTCTGACCGGCGTTGCCGTGCGCCGCAACAATGCCCGCGCCATTGGCGAACTCTTTGCTGCCCAGACCGGCAAATTCGTCTCCGTTTCGGCGGGCGACGGGCTTGAGACGACGCTGGCGGCTTTCGGCTCGGGGGCAGCCGCACGCTCGGATCGCGAGAAGTGCCGTGTGATGAATATCGACATTGGCGGCGGCACGTCGAAAATCGCCGTCTGCGTCAATGGCGAAGTCGCTGAAATGACGGCCATCGATGTCGGCGCGCGCACCCTGTCCTTCGATGCCGACGGCAAGATCACGCGCATTGAAGAAGCTGCCCGGCGCTTTGCCGGCGAAGTCGGCCTCAAGCTCGAAATGGGGCAAGTGCCCGATCCTGCCCGTCTGGATGCGATGATCGAGCGCATGGCCGAGCGGCTGATGGAGGCTGTGAGCCAGCCCAAACTCAGCGCCGAAACGGCTTCGCTGCTGCGCGTCGATGCGCTGAAAAACGAGCAGAAGCCGGATGTCGTGACATTCTCCGGCGGCGTCTCCGAATATATTTACAATCGCCAGAAGGCGGGCTTCGGCGATCTGGGGCCGAAACTGGCTCAGGCCATTCTGAAGCGCGTTAATGCCTGGGGCCCGCGCCTCGAGCGGCCCGACGAGGGCATTCGCGCCACCGTCGTCGGCGCCTCGCAATATACGATCCAGGTTTCGGGCTCGACGATTTTCGTCAATCCGCTCGATGTCCTGCCGATCCGCAATGTGCCCGTGATCACGCCAGAATTGCCGCTCGAAGCCGAGAATCTCGACATTGAGGCGATTGCAACGGCTGTTCGCACGGCCTTGCGTCGGCTTGACCTGCATGAGGGCGAGCAGGCTGTCGCCATGTGCTATCGCTGGGGCGGTTCAGCCACATTCCGCCGCCTCGACGATTTCGTCACGGGCGTCCGCAAGGGTCTCTCCGTGCATATGGACAAGGGTTTTCCCCTCGTTCTGGTCGGCGACGGAGATATTGGCGGGCTTGTCGGCATTCACTGCCTCGAAGAGCAGAAGATGACAAATCCGATCGTCTCGATCGATGGAATCAATCTGAAGGAATTCGACTTCATCGACATTGGTGCGATGCTGGAAACCTCCGGCGCCGTTCCGGTGGTGATCAAATCGCTTGTCTTCCCGACCTCGACTGCGCTGGGTCGTGTGGAAAGCGCCAAAATCTGAGGCGACATGGCCGCCGGTTTCTATCCGCCGATCGAACCTTACGCCATTGGCTCGCTGGAGACCGGCGACGGCCACGTGCTCTATTGGGAAACGTGCGGCAATCCTGAGGGAAAGCCCGCACTTTTCCTGCATGGGGGGCCGGGCGGCGGCTGCTCGACAGACAATCGTCGCCTGTTCGATCCCGAACGCTACCGCATCGTCCTTTTCGATCAACGCGGGGCTGGGCGCTCGCGCCCATTGGGCTCCATCGCGAATAATACGACACAGCATCTCATCGACGATATTGAAGCTTTGCGCGCCTATCTTGGCATTGAGCGCTGGCATGTCGCACTGGGCGGCTCATGGGGCGCCACTTTGGCGCTCGCTTATGCGCAGGCCCACCCCTATCGCGTCAAAAATCTCGCGCTGCGCGGCGTCTTTACAGGACGCCAGTGCGAGGTCGATTGGCTCTATGGCGATGGCGCAAGGCATGTCTTTCCTGAAGCCCATGCGGAATTCGTCAACTTTCTGCCGAAGGATGAGAGGGGCGATATTATCGCCGCCTACCATCGCCGCCTGAACTGCGGCGAGGAAGCAACGGAGCTCTCTGCCGCAGCAGCCTGGTGCGCCTATGAGGCAAAACTTTTGCTGCTCATTCCGCGTGCGGTTTATCCGACAGGCAATATGGCAACCCCGCAGACCCGTGCGCTGGCGCGGATCGAGGCACATTATTTCGTCAACGGCTGCTTTCTTGAAGACGGGCAGATCTTGACCCGCGCTCATGGCCTGCACGGCATTCCCGGCATCATTGTGCAAGGTCGCTATGATGCCGTGACGCCGCCCATCACTGCATGGGAATTGCACGAGCGCTGGCCCGTATCGCATTTGAAGATCGTCGCAGATGCGGGACATGCGACCATAGAGCCGGGCATTCAGAAAGCACTGGTCGAAGCCACCGATTATTTCGCCGGCTTCTGACCTTTTTGCTTGAGAGAAACAATCTCAGCGAGATTGTTTCCAAGGCACGATCAGCCGTTCAAGCTCATTGATGAGAATGGTGAAGGCAATGCCCAGCATCGCAATCACGAGCAATCCGACATACATGGTCTCGACCGAGAGAATCTCCCAGGCGTTCCACATCATGAAACCAAGACCGCTCTTGGCACCGACAATTTCAGCAAGCGAAATCAGCACGAGGCCGAGCCCGATGCCAAGTCTGACGCCGGTGAGGATGAGCGGCATGGCGCCGGGCAAAGCAACTGTGCGGAAAACCTGCCAGCGGCTCGCACCGAAATTGCGGCTGACATCGAAATGGATTTTCGAAATCTCCAGCACGCCCGCCATGGAATTGATCACGATCGGATAAAAAATACCGATCCCGACCATCACGATCTTGGAGGATTCGCCAAGGCCGAAAATGAGCAGAACAAGCGGCAGAATGGCGCTTTTGGGAATCGGATAGGTCGCGGAAATGACCGGCTCGACAATCATCCGCAAGGGCCGCGACAGGCCCATGGTCACGCCAAGAATGAGCGCTGGAATACCGCCGAACAGAAAGCCCCAGAACAATCTCTGCATGGAGGCGGAGAAATGTTTCCAGAGCTGGCCATTCTCCGCAAGGATCATGAGCTGGGTGAAAATTTTCGACGGAGCCGGGAAGAACCGCACATCGATCAATCCCAACCGCGCACAAATCTCCCAGATCAGCAGCAGAAAGACGGGAGATATGACATTGAGCATACGCTCAATCGTTCCCACCGAAGGACGCAACGAGAAGGGGCGCGAGGCTTTGCGCACATCCTTGGCCTTTTCGACGACCTCGCTCATTTCGCGCTCTCCTCATCCTGAGCGCGGGCGCGCTGCACTTCATCGCGCAAATGTCCCCAGATCGAATAGACAAGCTCGCCATATTCAGGGCGGGCACGCAATTCGAGCACACGGCGCGGGCGCTCAAAGGGTACATCGACAATCAGTTTGGACCGGCCGGGATGGGCTGTCATGATCATGATGCGATCGCCCAGCGTCACGGCTTCATCGACCGAATGGGTGATGAACATGACGGTCTTGCGCGTCTCTTCCCAGATACGCAGCAATTCTTCCTGCAAAAGAATCTTGTTCTGTTCGTCGAGCGCCGAGAAGGGCTCATCCATGAGCAATATGTCAGGATCATTGGCAAAGGCGCGCGCGATGGAGACGCGCTGGCGCATGCCGCCCGACAATTGATGCGGATAGGAATTATGAAAACGCGACAGACCGGTGCGCTGCAGGTAATGGCCGACAATATCCTTGATCTCGGCGCGCGGCAGGCCGCGCATGCGCAGCCCATAGGCGGCATTTTCGAAAACATTCATCCAGGGGAAAAGCGAATCGCCTTGGAAGACCATGGAATTACTCGGGCGATTGGCAGCGGGCGCGGAAATTTCCATCGTTCCCGATGTGCGCTTTTCAAGTCCGGCAAGAATACGCAAGAGCGTTGTCTTGCCGCAACCGGAAGGGCCGACAATCATGAAGAAGCAACCGGTCGGAATATCGAGCGTGATCGGCTCGAGCGCGGTAAAGGGGCCGGAATTGGTCTGAAAAACTTTCGATAAATCGCGCAGCCTGATTTTCCAATCGGGGGCCACTGCATGATCGCGCATCATTGTTTCAGCCGTCACCGGCGCGTCTCCTCCGCTCGCAGAAGGTTTCACGCACGCATGTCGCGCCGCTTCCTCCCCGATTATTTTCCCATAACCTCATTCCGGGCCACAGGTCTCAGCATTTTGGATAAAGCGAGGGGACGACACAAGCAATGTTTCTTGTCCCCACCCGGTCTCAGGTCTGTTCAAAATCCGCCGGATTAAAATCACGATGCGCTGAACAGAATTCGCAGGTCACGCCGATCCGCCCATTGTCGCCCACCATGTCATGGCGTTCCTGCGGCGAGAAACCTCGCAGCATGTCGGCGATCCGCTCAGTGGAACAGCGGCAGGCCTCGCGCATATTCTGCCCCTCGAAAACCTTGACGCCCCGTTCGTGGAAAAGCCGATAGAGCAAGCGCTCGCTGGAAAGCGTCGGATCGACGAGTTCATGATCCTCGACAGTGGCCGCAAGGCTCTTGGCCTCGGCCCAGGCATCATCATCGCCGGGATCATGCATGGCAGTGCCGACAGGCGCGTCTCCAGGATGAAGATCTCGCTGGCGCAGCCGGTCTTCTGACTGTGGCAGGAACTGCACCATCAGCCCGCCGGCGCGCCATTGGCGTCCCTCGCCCGTATGGCTTTCCGCAACGGCCAGACGAACCTGCGTCGGGATTTGTTCAGATTGCAGGAAATATTGATGGGCTGCCTGCTCAAGCCCCTGCCCGTCCAGCGGAACGACGCCCTGATAGCGCGACATGTCCGGCCCTTGATCGATGGTCAGTGCCAGATGTCCGCGACCCAGCAATTGGGCGGGCGCGCTTTCCCCGGTGCGGCTGGCGATTGCAAGAGCCTCTTCATCGAAACGGGCGAAGGCGCGCATGCGATCGGGTGCATCGTAATCAACGACAATCATGCTGACGGCGCCATCAGTGCGCGTCTGCAATTGGAAGCGGCCGTCGAATTTCAGCGCCGAGCCGAGCAGGGCTGTCATGGCCACCGCTTCGCCGACAAGTCGCGCAACAGGCGCGGGATAGGCATGACGTGACAAAATGCCATCGACCGAAGCGCCAAGCCGCACAATGCGACCGCGGCTCTCAAGCGGCTCGACAACAAAGGGCAGAACGAGATCGTCCTGCCCGACATCCGAGACGGGACGCGAAAGATCATCGCTCACCGGGAGAGCGCTCCCATGCACCAGGCCAGCACGCCCTTTTGCGCATGCAGGCGATTTTCAGCCTCATCGAAGACAACCGATTGCGGACCATCGATGACGGCGTCGGTCACTTCCTCGCCGCGATGGGCCGGCAGGCAATGCATGAAAATAGCCTGTGGGCCAGCCACTTTCATCAAGTCTTCGTTGACCTGATAGCGCGCAAGAAGGTTTTGGCGCCGGCGCGCCTCATCCTCGTCGCCCATCGAAACCCAGCAATCGGAAATCACACAATCAACGCCGCGCACCGCCTCGCGCGGATCGGTTGTGAGATTGACTTTTGCATGATTGCGCTTGGCCCAATCGAGCAGGCCGGCATGGGGCGCAAGCTCCAGCGGCGTGGCAATATTGATGGTGAAATCGAAACGCTGCGCTGCCTCGATCCAGCTTGCCAGCACATTATTCGCATCCCCCGTCCAAGCAACGGTACGGCCGGCAATCGGCCCTCTGTGCTCTTCAAAAGTCATGACATCGGCCATGACCTGACAGGGGTGCGAGCGCTTGGTCAGCGCATTGATGACCGGAACGCTGGCATGTTTGGCAAGCTCCAGCATGTCATCATGGTCGAGAATGCGGATCATGATCGCATCGACATAGCGCGACAGGACGCGTGCTGTATCGGCAATCGTCTCGCCGCGGCCAAGCTGCATTTCTGCGCCCGTCAGCATGATGGTTTCGCCACCCAATTCGCGCATGCCGACATCAAAAGACACGCGCGTGCGCGTCGAGGGCTTGTCGAAAATCATCGCCAGCACTTTGCCCTCAAGCGGGCGATCTTTCGACTTCTGGCCCTTGATGCGCTTGGCTTTGATCGAGGCGGCTGAATCGAGAATGAAGCGCAGCTCTTGCGCGCTCACATCCGAAAGATCGGCAAAATGGCGGGGGGCGCCGATGGTCTGTGCGGTGCTCACGCCTTGGCTCCGTCTTTCGTGGTCTCTTTGGCTTCCATGGCTGCGCAGGCAGAATCGAGCCGGGCAATGGCCTGGCTCACTTCCGCCTCGCCGATGATGAGCGGCGGCAGCAAGCGCACGACATTATCGCCTGCGGGAATGACAAGCAGTTTTTCAGCGCGCGCCGCAGCGGTAAATTCGCCATTGTTCGGCTTGAGCTTAAGGCCGATCATCAGCCCCTCGCCGCGCACTTCTTCGATAATGCCGGGACGCCGGTCGCGCAATTCGGCGAGACGCTGCTTGAGCAACAGGCCCGTCTTCTCGACCTTGTCGAGAAACCCCTGGGCCAGAACCACATCGAGCACGGCATTGCCAACAGCCATGGCCAAAGGATTGCCGCCATAGGTTGTGCCATGCGTGCCGGCCGTCATGCCTTTGGCAGCCTCTTTGGTGGCAAGGCAGGCACCCAGCGGAAAGCCGCCGCCGATGCCCTTGGCCACGGCCATAATGTCAGGCGTCACGCCCGACCATTCATGGGCAAACAGCTTGCCCGTGCGCCCGACGCCGGTCTGCACTTCGTCGAAAATCAGCAGCAGGCCATGTTCGTCGCAAAGCTGGCGCAATCCGCGCAGGCATTGCGGGGGAACCGGGCGGATACCGCCCTCGCCCTGGATCGGCTCGATCAGAATGGCGCCCGTCTCCGGCCCGATGGCTGCCTTCAGCGCCTCATGGTCGCCAAAAGGCACCTGATCGAAGCCCTCGACCTTGGGGCCGAAGCCTTCAAGATATTTCTGCTGACCGCCGGCGGCGACGGTGGCCAAAGTGCGCCCGTGAAACGCGCCCTCGAAAGTGATGATCCGGTATTTTTCCGGATGGCCGCAGGCCGATTGATATTTGCGCGCCATTTTGATCGCGCATTCCATCGCTTCGGCACCGGAATTGGTGAAGAAGACATAATCGGCGAAAGAGGCATCGACGAGGCGCTGCGCCAATCTCTCGCCTTCGGGAATGCGGAAGAGATTGGACGTATGCCAAAGCTTCTTGCCCTGTTCAGCGAGCGCGGCAATCAGATGCGGATGGGAATATCCCAGCGAAGCCACAGCAATGCCGCCGCCGAAATCCAGATAGCGCGTGCCATCGGTTGCCGTGAGCCAAGCTCCCTCGCCCTCCTGAAAGGCAAGGTCTGCTCTCGCATAGGTCGGCAATAGCGGCGAGTTCACGGGTCTGCTCCGGGACGGGGATGTTCTGAAAAGGAAAGTGCCGCCTCTGGGGGCGGCATTGAGAGTCAAGTCTAGTTTCTCGGGCCTCCCCGGTCAAATGACAGCACCATGTCATTTTCATCGACCGCTTATGCATTTTTGCATCGCTTTATTGGCCTGCAAGGCGGGCCGGACAGCAAAAGCAGAAAAGAAGAGAAGATTTTCGCACCCGCAATACAACTCGCTGGGGAAAACGGAATGTAGAGCCCGCTGAACCTTGCACATGATTCAATAGCTAGTGTAGCGTCCCGCTCGTCGAATACGACATCTCGTGCGGCGGACCTATCTGAGAGTGTTTTGCGTCCAACGACGCCGGCTTTTGCCGGCGCAGCGTGCGCTCTTGGATTCTGATTTTGACGGACCTGGAGGAGGACGAAATGTCCTGGACCGATGAACGTGTGGAAATGCTGCGGAAATTGTGGCTGGACGGATTGAGTGCCAGCCAGATCGCGGCCGAACTCGCCCACGGCATCACCCGCAATGCGGTGATCGGAAAAGTGCACCGCCTCGGCCTTTCGGGCCGGGTCAAGGCGCCATCAACGGCGGCTCCCCGCCCGCAGCGCCCACGGCCGGCCACAAGCCGCGCAGCGCCCCGCCCTGCAGCGCCAGCCGCGCGCGGCAATCTGGCTCTGGCCTTCCGCCCCACGGAAGCACCCGAGCCGGCTCCAATCGAAGATGTGGTCATTCCCATGTCGGAGATGGTGGAGATCATGGATCTGCGCGAAGGCATGTGCCGCTGGCCGGTCGGCGATCCAACAACGCCGGAATTCCGCTTCTGCGGCTCCAAGACCCATACGGTGGGCCCCTATTGCACCCATCATGCCCGCATCGCCTATCAGCCGGCGCAAGAACGCCGCCGTGAACGCGATCGGGAGCGGCGCGCCCAGCAGGCGCTCAGCCGCCTCTAGGTCCATCGGACGATCAAACGAAAAGGCCGGGGCAACCCGGCCTTTTTCGTTTCAATCTGCCGCCAGCGGCAATTCGACGATGAATTCGGCGCCATCGCCCGGCTGGCTGGCGATCCGCAACTGCCCGCGGTGACGCACAACAATATGTTTGACGAGTGCCAGCCCAAGGCCCGTACCGCCCTTGGCGCGGCTCTGGCCGGCATGAACGCGATAAAAACGCTCCGTCAGGCGCGGCAAATGTTCGGGCGCAATGCCCGCACCATAATCGCGGACGCATAGACGCGCCCGACCTGCCTCCATACCAAGGCTCACATCGACACGCGCATGCGCGCCATCGCTATCCGAGCCATATTTGATGGCATTCTCGATCAGATTTTCCGCCACACGCATGAGCTCGTCGCGATCGCCGATCAGCTCAAGCCTGTCTGGCGCGGCAAGGCCCAGGCTGACCTGGTTCTCCTTCGCCAAAGGTGTGAGCGCATCGACGCAATGGCGCAGGATTTCGACGAGATCGACCCGCGCCTGCGGCCGCACATGTTGCTGGCGCTCGATCTGCGAAAGCGACAGCAAGCCATCAATCAGACGCGCCATACGCTGGCCCTGCTCGCGCATAATGACCAGAAAGCGCTCGCGAGCATGAGCATCGTCGCGCGCCGGGCCTTGCAGCGTCTCGATGAAACCAAGAAGCGAGGCGAGCGGCGTGCGCAATTCGTGGCTGGCATTGGCAATGAAATCCACCCGCATGCGCTCGATGCGACGGGCATCTGTGAGATCCTGCAATGTCAGCGCCGCACAAAGGATATCGCCGTCGCGCAAAGGCCCGACATGGACACTGAACAGGCGCTCAACAGGAACGCGCTCATGCAGCATGACCGTCTCGGCCGCCCCGCCCGACAGGACGCGATCGGTCGCCGCCAGAATATCGGGCGCGCGCAAAACCATGGGCAGGGTCGCCGGCCCGCGCAAAATAGCGAAAAGCTGGCGCGCCGGCACATTGCTGGCGAGAATCTTCTGGCCGGGACCAAGCACGAGAACGGGATCTGGCAGAGCATCGACCAGAGATTGCAGAATGGGTTGCGTTGACGACATGACCCCCCGCCCGTTGCGCGCCTATGTTCCCCATATGCGCGATGCGCCGCCCCTTGATCAAGCCGCGTCTTGGACGGGATCGAACTAGCCCTCGCCCTCCGGCCGGCTCATGGCTGCACGAAGGCTGTTCCAGCGCCGCAAAGCCTCATCCGCGCCCAGCAATGCCAGCGCCAGAACGAAAGGCACGAGATAATAAATCACCCGGAACAGAAGCAGCGAGGCGAGCAGCGCCGCAGCAGAGGGCGCCGGCACCGTATTCAGCATGGTCGCTTCGAAAGCGCCGATGCCGCCAGGCATGTGGCTTGCGATGCCAAGCAGGCAGGCAAAGACATAGGCCGCACAAAAGCTGATGAAATCGAGCTCATGTCCGGCCGGGAGAATGACATAGAGAGCCGCCGCTGCGCAGCACAGATCGATCACGCCCAGCGTCAATTGCGAAAGAGTGACGGTCAGGCCTGGCAATTCGAGCCGCAGCCCCTGCACGCTCACACGCCGATGACCGCGCGACACCCAGGCGAGATAAAACATGAGTGCGAAAAGCACGCCAAGCCCGATGATGAGATTGACCCAGCCCTGAAGCATATTCACTTCGGAAATCTCATCGGGCTGGATGGTGAGCGCAATGCCGATCACCAGCGCCATGCCAAGCCAGAAGGTCAGCCCCGCAATCACTGTCAGGCTTGCAACCTTGGCAGCGCTGACACCTGCGCGCGAATAGATCCAGTAACGCACAGTGCCTGCCGTGATCAGCGGAAAACCGAGCGTGAAGGAAATGGCGTAGCTCGTAAATGAACCAAGGGCGGTGGTTCGATAGGGAACGCCGATCCGCAATTGGCGCAAAGCCACAGCATCATAGCCGGTGAGCGCCAGATAGGAGAGTGTCGTGAAAAAACACGCTGCGAGAATCTGCTCGAGGCTTGTCGCGGCAATCGCTGCGCGCAACTCACCCAAATTGAGATCGGAAATCGTGCGCGCTAGAACGAAAACGGACAGTGCAAGAATGACGAGGCTGAGAGCCATGCCGATCCGTCGCCAAACCAGATGACGACGCGCAACATGCGCTTCCTCCGGCGACGCGGCCGAGCTCGACGCAGTTGAATCTGCGGGGCTGGCGCCCTCTCTATCGTCCACGACGGAACGCCTCATCTCACCTCGCAACCAGCAAAGGCCGGTGCGCAGGTTTATGGGGTCGCAGACCGCCAAGAGCAAGCCCCTGCGAAAAAATGACCATACTCCGACAATTAAATCCTTTGCTGCGCAGCATTTTTCATGGCCTTTTCGCGGCGCAATGACGGCTGTTTTCCGTCATCTTTTTCTTACGGTCCCGTGAGCTTTTCCCGCATTGTGGAGGCAAGCCCCGAGAAGGGCGCAAAATAGAAGCGGATATTTCGTGCACCGGTCGGCACAGCAACTGCGCGGAACAGGACATTGGCCTGCAATAAATTTGCCGGCACACCATCGACCTCGACACGCCACCAAGGATGCCACATGTCGTTGAGAACAAGCCAGCCACCGTCAGGCGCATCGACGCCAATGCGCACCTGCGTATTTTCATAGGCAAGAATGCGCGCAGTGCCACGGCGGCGCGCCACTTGCGATGCCTCTTCATCTTCAAGCAGGATTGTCTGACGTGGATCGAAACCCTGCGGCCAACGGCCCGTCTCCAGGATCTCCTCGAAATCAGCTTTTTGCGAACGCGTCACAAACATAACCCGCGGCAGTGCGCGCGGATTTTCATAAATATAGGCATCCTTGGTGCGCCCGATCTCGATCAGATCGCCAGGCCGGAGTTTCTTGTCGATGTCACGCAAGGGCACGCCGCTGGCGATGAAACGCAGGCCGAGCATATCGGCAAGCAGCGAACGATAGGATGGAAAAAGCGGCGCAAAATGACGCTGTTCGGCAACCGCCACATGATCTTGTGCGCCGGTCGCCTCCGCAAACAGGGAGAAGCGGATCGGATTATATCCAAGATCGTGATGAAAACCGTGGATCATACCAAGATTGGGCCAGTCGAAACCGATAGCAGCCAGTTCAACGCGGTCGATGCGATCGGGCCCGGCCGTCTCGGACAGTCGCTTGCGCAAAAACGCAATCGTTTCATTGCTCGTGTCAGTGCGCATCACATCGTAATGGGATGGCGGCAAAGCGGTCGATTCATTCGGCCCATTGTTGATGGCCAGATCGGCGGTGACAACAATCCCGATTGCAAGCAGCGCGACATAACCGCCCTGTCGTGTCAGACGTGGCAGAATGGCAAGCAGGGCAACCGAAATGGCAAGACAGGCTGCGCCTATCGCCAGCGGCCAGACCGCCTGACCAAGCTTTCCCTTCCAATAAGCAATCGCCAATGCACCGAGGAGCGCGCATATGGTGACAACAAGCGGCACGATAAGCCGACGTGCAATGCTGATTTCGCCGATGGCAAGACGATGCACGGCATAGCCGGCCAGAATGGCGGCGAGCGCGCCAAGCGGAAATGTTGCATCGGCAGGACGCCGGAACAAATCTGCTCCCGGCAGAGAAAAAGCATAGCGAAAAAAGGGTGTGAAATCGCCGAGCGCATAAAGCAGCGTCAGCGCGAAAGCCAAGAGAAACGGCCCCATGCGGCTGCGCAGACTGACGCCGGCAAACAGGCCTATTCCAACAAAAGCCACGAATGGCAGCGCGCCGAAATAAACATTGGCCATATTGCGGGCGAGATTGTAATTGCCGCCCCAGACCTCTTGCGCCGGCGGCCCCCAAAAGGCCGACAGCGGCCCATCCGTGCCATAAAGATTGGCGATGACCGCCGTGAAGAGAGATGCAGGATGCAAAGAGCCGCGTGAGGCACCAGCAAAATCGATCAACACCCGGTTGGAATCTTCCGCCAGCGCAATGGTGAAGGCAATCGGCAAGGCGATGAAGATGATGCCGGCACAAACAGCGACAGCAAGCGCCGTCACATATTGGCGCCAAGGCGTCGTCACCATTTGCCACAAAGCGAAAATCACCAGCACCAAGGCGCAGAGCAGCCCAACCTGATCGCGCCCCACCAGCATGAGGGCGCCGAAAAAGCCCGCACAAATTCCTTCATGCCAGCGACCGCGCTGAAAAATCCGCGCAAGGAAGAAAAGCGCAATGGCGAAAAAGGCCAGACTCAAAACCTGACCGATATGCTGGATACGCCAGGCCGCCGAGCCGCCGAATGCAAAAGCGAGCGCTGCAACAAGCGCGCCTGCCGGATGCCAGTCACGATCGCGAAACCAGGCCATCAGTGCCAAGCCGCCCAGCGCCAGCATGACGAAAACCGTCGCATCGGCAGCAATGAAACCGGGCTCGGGCACGAACCTGGCAAGCAGCAGATAGGGCAAGGTAAAAATCAGCGATTGCGGATCGGCAATATGCAGCGAGCCGGCAAAAACATACGGATTCCAGAAAGGAGATTCGCCACCATTCAGGGATTTCGCGAGAAAGACGATCTGCGGATAGAAATGCGCCTTCGCATCCCAGGGAATGGTGAAACGCCCCGTGATCCAGGGTGAGGCGAGCGCAATAGCGCAAAGGATGAAAATAGCAAAGGCAGCCGGATAAAGGCTGCGCCCCTGCGGCATGCGACGGCTCATTTCAGCCCTGATCCTTGGCGCCGCCCTGCACGGGTGCGGGGCGCTCTGCAACGTCAAGATAATGCCCGGCGCGATCGCGTTTGGAGGCAAGATAGCGCACGTTATGATCAGTCAAACGACCCTGAATGCGCTGGTCGGCAGCAACGATGAGGCCGGCATTTTCAAGCGCTGCAATCTTGATCGGGTTATTGGTCATGACGCGCAATGTATGGACGCCCAATTGCTTCAGCATCAGCGCTGCATAATGAAAGCCGCGATGATCATGATCGAAGCCGAGCGCTTCATCGGCGTCGAATGTATCGAAACCCTGCGCCTGCAATTTATAGGCGCGGATCTTGTTGGAGATCCCATTGCCGCGCCCTTCCTGATCAAGATAGAGCAGAATGCCGCCGCCATTCTCCGACATGAAACGCGCTGTGTGACGCAATTGATCGCCACAATCGCATTTCAGGCTTCCGAATATATCGCCGGTGAGACAGGCCGAATGCAGCCGCACGGTAACGGCGTCCGAGAAATCAGGCTTGCCGATAATGACAGCAACCTGATCGCGCAGGCCTTCGCCGCCGCGGAAAATCACGAATTCCGTATCGGGCGCGCCCTCGAGCGGCACGGGTGCACGTGAAATGATCTTGAGGCCCTGCGTCTGCATCATCCGATAGTCGCCTATGGCGGCTTCTGAGACGCGCATAAGCTCGTCGGTGGCCATGCCCTGCGGCAAGGGACAGGTGATCACGGCGGGCAGGACAAGCGCCAGCCGCGCCAGCTCCAGCGCCGCCGCATCGGCCGCAGAGATGGATGAAACCGGCGCATCGATCCGCGCGTCGGTTTCAAAAGACAGGTTGGCAATGCGCTTCAGATCGATCAGGGGCAAAGCAATCGCGCCGGCGTCGCTCCGCTCGACGCCCAGACGGCGCAGGCGTGGCGCTGCCAGCAGCAAGCGCGCACGGCCCTCGCTCATGACCTGTATATGGGGGGCGGATGTGTCGTCCAGAGCCTCGAAAGGCACGGCCAGAACGGCACTGCTTGTGCCTGCCAAGACCACCGGCCGCCCGGACCTGAATTCTGCTATGGCGCGTTCGACCTGGATCTGGCCAAAAGTCCCGCCGGCAATCAGACTGCGCTCACTCTGTGTCACGCCACCCTCATTTTCCGGGAAGATAAATGAGCCGAACCGACTTCCCGATTTCCCCCAGACCCCGCTCATAACCTATATCTGGGGGAGAAACTAGGAGCGTCCATGCCGACGACAAGTGAGCGGGTCTTAAACGACCCCGCTAATTTCCACCACCGCCCCGACGAGGCGGGGGACCCTTTCGCGCCGTTTCGCGCCGCCGATCCGTCCCGACCCTTCGTGATCGCGCAGCTGGGTCAGTCGCTGGACGGGCGCATCGCGACCGTCTCGGGCGAAAGCAAATATATTAACGGCGCGCCTGCCCTCGATCACCTCCACCGGATGCGCGCGGAAGTCGATGCGGTCATCGTTGGCGCGAGCACAATTGTCGCAGACGATCCGCAATTGACGGTGCGCCGCGTCTCGGGGCGCAATCCGGCGCGTATCGTCATCGATCCCTCGCGCCGCCTCAAAAGCGGAGCGCGCTGGCTTGAGGAGGATGGAACGCAGCGGCTGATCATCTGCGCGCAAAATGCATCGGCGCAATCCTGCACCGGCGCAGAGCGACTGGAACTTGTCAGCAGCAATGGCGCCATCGATCCGCGCCTCATCATTGAGAGCCTGTTTGCGCGCGGCTTCAAGCGCATTCTGATCGAGGGCGGGGCGAAAACAATTTCCGTCTTTCTCGATGCCGGCTGCATCGACCGGCTGCATCTGCTCATGGCACCGATGATCATCGGTTCGGGCCGCAATGGTCTTGATCTTTCACCCATTGCGGAGCTTTCGCGCGCCTTGCGCCCCAAGACATATTTTCATGCGCTCGGCGCAGGTGAATTTTTGATTGATTGCAACCTGCGCCAGAGCGCCCAAGAGGAGCATCAGCCATGAGCGAAGCGACCCCTGTCGATATGCCCAAAGGGGCACAAGCCTATTCCGGCATTTCCAAATTGCTGCACTGGGCCACGGCGATCTTGATCTTTGGCGTTTTGCCTGTCGGATTTCTGCTTGAGGATTTGCCGAAAGGCTACATCCAGAATCTGGGTTACGATCTGCACCGCTCTTTCGGCTTTGTTATCCTCTGCCTGGCGGCGCTGCGCATTTTGGTGCGTCTTGTTTTTGGGGCACCCGCTGCCTATGCCGGACTGACGCCATTCGAGCGCCGGGCTTCCGCATTCGCCCATCACGCGCTTTACATTCTCCTTTTTGCAACGCCGCTGCTTGGCTGGGCAGCGACTTCTGCCTATCCGGTGAGTTTTTCGATTTTCTGGCTGTTTGAATTGCCGCCTCTCGTGCCTGCCAACAGAACCGTCTCAGAAATTCTTTTTGAGGCGCATGAATGGGCGGCCATTGCGATGATTGCCATTCTTGTCGCTCATATCGGCGGCGCATTGGTTCACAGAATCATCAAACGCGACGGCGTGCTTGAGCGCATGCTGCCGGCGCGCAAAAGCTGATCAGGACGGGCGCGCAAAAAGATCGACATGGCCGATGACGCAGGCATGCGCGGCCAGCCGCGCCCCGCGCCAGGAGGCGAGCACATCGGCAGAAACAAGACCGGTCTCCGCCACGGCATCGGCCGCGCCTTTGGCGAGTTCTGAAATCAGCTGCGCCTGTTCGCGATCGAGCTGCCAGGGGCTTTGCGCTGTCATCACGTGATATCTGCCATCTTCCAGAGCGCGCGCCAGATGGGGGGCCGCATAGGGGCCGGCTGCGGGCCCAAAACCCTTGTCCTGCGCCTGATGGGCATGGAAAGCCGCCAAAACAGCCGCATCTGAGGGGTGCGGAGGCTGCCAGTTTTCCTGCCCGTCATAGGTGAGAATGGCATAAAGCGGCAAATGGCGAGACATGAGCGCTGCGCAGAACCGATCGATCCAGCCCGCCGAGACGAGATCGAAGAAAGCAGTCGCTGTGACGAGGTCGGCTGGCTTGTCCAGCACGCGCTCGACATGCTGCGCGAGATCGGCACGTTCCAATTGCAGCCTGATGTCGCGATCGCCTTTTGTCAGGCGCAGATCGGCGCCATCAGATACAGCCTCGTCGGCCCAGGCAATCAATGCGCCCCGCGCGGCATCGAGCAAAGCCTCATCCCAATCGACCAGACGCCATGTCTGGTGCTTGGGCAGATGTTGCGCAATGGCGCGCAAATTCGATCCCGTGCCGCAGCCCAGATCGATGATTGTCATCGAATCATGCCCGGCAAAATGAGCAAAGACGGATTGCGCAAGATGGGATGCGCGCGCGGCATGGTCGGCTGTTTCGCGCAGGGCGAGCCATTCCGATGAAAAGCTCATGAGTTTCTGCTCCCTGCTGCCTGTTTCAATGCGGTCACAACGATATGGGCCGTATCATCCCATGTGGGAAGCCCCTGTCCAGCCTCCCATGCGGCCGCGCTCAGGCGCGCGCGCAATTCTTCATCCGACAAAATGGCCCGCAACGCGTCGCGCAACGCCAAAACATCGCCCGGCGCAACCTTCAACGCAGCCTTGTCAGGAACGGTTTGTGCAGCAGCGCCGCCCGTTGTTGCAACAATCGGCAGACCGCGCACCATCGCCTCGCCCAGCACCATGCCATAGCCCTCATAGAGCGAGGGCATGACAAAAACATCAGCGGAGGAATAAAGCGAGGCCAGCACAGCATCGCTCACCTCGCCGGCCAGATTGATCCGTGAACCGGCGACAGAAGAGGCAATCATATCGCGCAGACGCGCAGCATGACCCGCGGCACGATCAGGCGAGCCGACAATCGTCAGGCTCCAGTCGAGATCCGCCAAACCATCGAGCGCCTGAACCAGAATGTCATGACCCTTGCGCGGTGTCAGCGAGCCGACTGCCAGAAGATGCGGCGCGCCGATGCTTCCCAAAGCACGCGACGCCCGCGCCGTGCCCGGCATGGCGATCTCGATCCGATCGGCTGGGACGCCATAATCAGCAATGACGATTTCTTTTGTCGAAGCGCTTGTCACAATCACGCCGCATGAATGGGCAAGCGCCCACCGCTCGCTCACCCGCAATTCTGCGGCGCGCTCCATGCCAATGCCGCTTTCAAGCGCCAAAGGATGATGAACAAGCGCCATTGTATGGGCAGGAAGAAGGCCCAGCAGATCGGGCGTGAAAGCACCGAAAGCCAGGCCGTCAATCAGCAGAACTTCGTCGCGCGGCAAGGCGCGCAGAATGTCCGCCGTGCGCGCAAGATCGTCCCCGCTCGGCGTTGGAAAACCTGCCGGCAAAGCAATATGTGCGAGATCGACGCCGAACTGCCGCGCACGCGCCAGAACTTCGCGATCATAGGCATAACCGCCGGTCAGGCTGGCAATGTCGCCGGGAATGGCGAAATGCGCATGCATCGACATGATCAGGTAACAGGCCCTTCGAACCATGCGCGCGCAACATGGGATTCATGCAAAGTGACGCGAATTTTCACAATTCCCTCGCCGCCGGGACCAAGATCCCCCTTGCGTGCAGCTTGGGCCATATGATCGAAAATATATTTCGACAGAAACTCTGTCGTTGTCTGCCGGCCGGCAAATTGCGGCAGCGCATCGAGATTTTGATAATTGATCGGGCCGAGAGCGGCCTTCAGAGCGTCATGGGCTCGGCCGATATCGACCACCACTTCATGTTCGTTGAGCGTTTCGCGGAAGAAGGCGACATCGACGATGAAAGTGGCGCCGTGCATATTCTGCGCAGGCCCGAAAAACTCACCCTTGAACGAATGGGCGATCATAATGTGCTCGCGCACTTCCAAAGCATACATGAACAGAACTCCTGATTTCAGTAGCGCACGACGGTCGCAAGACCGGGTGCAAGGGGATCGAAGATTTTCGGCAAAGCTTCAGGCAAGGAATCGAAAGCAACCTCGCCGGTGATCAGAATGTCGAGACTGTCGTCCTGCAAAAGGTCGAGCGCTTTGCGCAAGCGACGCGCATAGGTCCAGCGCGGACGACGCGTCGGGGCGACCTGCCCAACCTGCGAAGAGATAAGGCTGAGACGCCGGCTGTGAAAGGCGCCGCCCAAAGACACGCTGACATCGCGATCGCCATACCAGCTCATTTCAACGATTGTGCCCTCGACGCCGGCAGCACTCAGCGCCGTGGCCAGACCCTCAGATTGCGCACTGGCATGGAAGACAATATCGGCATCGCCGGCCAAAGCGCCAGGCGTGCGGAATTCCGCGCCAAACGCGCGCGCGATCGCCGCACGCGTCGGATCGACATCGACAACCACCACTTCCGCACCCGGCAGGCGGGCCGCCAGATAAGCGACGAGAAGACCGACAAGGCCGGCACCGACGATCACGATCCTGTCACCGGGGCCTGCACCCGAATCCCAGAGAGCATTCAGCGCCGTTTCCATATTGGCGGCGAGCGCGGCGCGCCGCAGGGGGAGGTTTTCCGGCACCGTGACGAGCCGGTCGACCGGCATGATGAAATGCGTCTGATGGGGATGCAGGGCGAAAACAGGAATGCCGAGCCATTCTTTCGGGCCCTGCTCGACAATGCCGACGGCGCAATAGCCATATTTGACGGGGAATGGAAAATCGCCCTCCTGGCAGGGCGCTTTCATCCGCTCATATTCGGAAGCGGGGACGCGGCCCTGATAGACGAGCCGCTCCGTGCCTCGGCTGATGCCCGACCAGAGCGTCAGGACAAGCGCCTCATCCGGCCCCGGCGCCGAAAGAGCGGCCGGCCTGAGCTCGCAGCGCTCGCGGCCCGTATACCAAAGCGCCCTTGCGCCCCGGACCTGCCCTTCACCGCTGTTTTTCGTCTCGACCGCCATGCCTGCACCCACTAATGTCCCGCCCGGCCCATGAACAGCCAAGCCAATCTGGCGGGCGAGCGTTCAGCCCTTTGAGAACGATTGAATGTCATTCCCGATTTCCGCTGCAACCATGACACCTGCCGGCATCCAGCCCAAGGGCCTTCTGGCCCGTCGGCGGCTCGTGGTCGCCACGCTCAACCTCGTAACATACGTGGGGCTGCTCGCTTGGCTCACTTCCATACTGGGAAATCAGGGCTGGAGCGCCATTGATGTCCTGATCTTCATCTGTTTTGCCATTGCCGCCCCCTGGAGCGTGGTGGGCGTCTGGAACGCGCTCATCGGCCTGTGGCTGCTGCATGGCCGCCGCGATCCGCGCCGGATCGTCGCTCCCTACGCCTATGCCGGCGACATGGAGACACCCATTGTCGCGCGCACGGCCATTTTAATGACCTTGCGCAATGAAGATCCGGCGCGCGCCTTTGCACGTCTGGAAACGACCATTCTCTCGCTCGCCGCCACCGGCCATGATGCAAAATTCTCCTATTTCATCTTGAGCGACACGAATGACGCCATTGTCGCTTTGCAGGAAGAGCGCCGTTTCGCCGATCTGAAAAGACGACACCCGCATATGGCGGAGCGGCTCTTCTATCGGCGCCGCACATCCAACGAAGGTTTCAAGGCCGGCAATGTGCGCGATTTTTGCGAGCGCTGGGGCCGGGATTTTGAATTCATGCTGCCGCTCGATGCCGACAGCGTCATGTCGGGAAAAACGATCTGTCGCATGGTGCGCATGGGTCAGGCTTTTCCCAAACTCGGCATTTTGCAAAGCCTCGTTGTCGGGGCTCCGACAAAATCGGGTTTCGCGCGCATCTTCCAGTTCGGCATGCGCCACGGCATGCGGCCCTATACAATGGGCAGCGCATGGTGGGCGGGCGATTGCGGGCCTTTCTGGGGCCATAATGCGCTCGTGCGCATTGCCCCCTTCCGCGACCATTGTCATCTGCCCCTCATTCCCGGAAAGCCGCCGCTCGGTGGCCAGATTCTGTCGCATGATCAGGTCGAGGCCGTACTCATGCGTCGCGCCGGTTTCGAATGCCGCGTGCTGCCTGAAGAGACCGGCTCTTACGAAGACAATCCGCCGACGCTCCTCGAATTCACTCGGCGCGATTTGCGCTGGTGCCAGGGCAATATGCAATATTGGGCGCTGATCGGCATGAAGGGCATCGAACCGATGAGCCGCTTCCAGCTCGTCTGGGCGATCCTCATGTTCATCGGCATTCCCGCCTCGACCTTGCTGATCGGCCTTGCCGCACTGAAGCCTTTCGATGGCGAAAGCCTGATCCTGTTTCCCGCCGATTCCGCTCTTGGTCTTTATGCGGCTTTTCTGGGCATGTATCTCGCGCCCAAACTTGCGGGCTTTCTCGATATTGCGCTGTCGCCCGGCGGGCTTGCCCGCTACGGCGGGCCTTTGCGTTTTGCCGGCGGCGTGATCGGCGAACTGTTCTTCTCCTTCCTGCTGGGTGCTGCGACAACTTTGCGCACAAGCCTGTTCATGATCGGATTGCTGTTTGGACGATCCGTCATCTGGAGCGGACAGGCGCGCGATGCACACGCCCTCTCATGGTCGAGCGCCATAGCCGGCCTGTGGCCGCAAATGATCTTCGGTCTTTTTCTTTATGCCCTGGCTGCGCTTCATGCGCCGTCGCTCATTTTCTGGTCGGCACCGCTGACGCTGGGCTATCTTCTCGCTGTGCCCTTCGCCGTGCTCACCTCGCGTGAAAGTTTTGGTCATTTTCTCGAAAAAACGGGATTATGCGCCATACCGGAAGATCTGGCAGCGCCGCCGGTGCTGACCATGCTCGAAACCATCGCTGCCAACCAAGACGATTCCATCTAGAGGAAAAACGAAACAGCATGAAAGCGCCATTCATCGCCCTTGCTCTCGCCCTCGTTGCAAGCGCCGCTCAAGGGCAAGCACCCGCCACTCAGCCGGTTCTGCCGCGCCCGCCGGTAAAGACGCCGATCCCGATCGCGCCAGCTTTCGTGCCACCGAAAGAAGGCATCGATCCGAACGAACTTGCGGTCAATGTCGCAAACCGTTCGACCCCCGTGCTGTGTGCCGAGAAAGACAATGTCGAATTGACATTTATATCGCCGCTTGTGCGCCAGTTCCGCATTCAATCCGTGCATCCTGCCTATATCGGCACGATCAATATCGACCGTTATGCGCCTGACTTCACCTCCTGCGACATGTCGCAAGATCCCGTCTACCGCTCCAATTCAAACGAGCGGCGCATCACCTTCTGGGAAACGCCGGATTTCTGGCTGACCGGCTATGTTTATCCCTCGTTCTGGCGGCCCGCCAACGTGCCTGTGCGCGTCGGCAATCGCGAAGAAAGGGGACTGCACATGGTGCAATTGTGGATGAAATTCCGCGAGCGCGCCGAAGAAGTCCTCGTCTTCTATCCGCCGGATGGCTATTGGCGCGCGCGCCCGCTGCCCTATGCAGACATGCGCTGGACGGCCTATGGCTCGTCCTTCCTTGTCGGGCCGGTGGAAATACAGGATCGCCCGATTGTCGCCTTGAAAAGCATTTCGCTCGATCCCGAGACAATGACCTTCACGCTCGAATTCACGCGTGGCGGCTCGGCGAAAATCAAGATCGACACAATCGATCAGGAGCGCATTCTGCTTGAGACGACACTCTCGGCCGATATTCCCAAAGATCTGCCTTTCGCCAGCATGCGCTCCATGTATGCAACGGAATTCAATTCCGATGTCGCCCGCGTCGCCTGGCGACAAAAAGGCGTCGAGGCTTGGGGCGAGGCGCCGATCATGACCTATAAGGGCGGACCGGCGACGGAAATCTGGGCCGGTCGCGTCGTTCCCTCAATCCATAACAAGAGCGCACCCGACATGGTCTTCAGCCATTTCCGGAACAAGCCAGCGCCATAGGGCCCAGCAAGCAGATGAGCATGGCACAAAGCATGACAGCCAGCCCGCGCTATGCCGCAATCGATGCGGCGCGCGGACTGGCGCTTGTCGCCATGTTCGTCTTCCACATCATCTGGGATCTCGCCTATTTCGGCCTTGTGGCTGAAACATTGCCGCAAGAATCTGCCTTCCGCTGGTTCGGCCATTCCATCGCTGCAGCCTTTGTCGGCCTGTCGGGACTTGGGCTGGCTCTGGCCGCGCGCAATGGTCTTGATATGGCGCAGGCGCTGCGGCGCATCGGCCTTGTGGCCGCCGCAGCAGCGCTTGTTTCTGCTGCGAGCTATGCGATCTTCCCCGAAGCTTTCATCTTTTTCGGCATATTGCATCTGATCGCTCTGGCGAGCCTGTGCGCTTTGCCGCTGCTTGGCGCACCTTCATGGATTGTGGGCGCATTGGCGGCCATGGCGCTTGCAGCCCCCTTGCTGATTTCCGCACCCACATTCGACGCGCCAATCTGGTGGTGGCTCGGATTGGGAACAATCGAGCCGCGCAGCAATGATTGGCGACCTTTCCTGCCCTGGTTTGGCATCATGCTCGCAGGCCTTCTCGCCGGCCGGGCGCTTCTCGCGCAAGGCCTGCCAGTCGCTTGGTTGCAATGGCAACCGCAAAATGCGCCGGCCCGCACACTGGTCTTTGGCGGTCGCCATTCCCTGATCGTCTATCTCGTCCATCAGCCGATCTTCATTGCTTTGATTTTCGTCATCTCCTCTTTTGCCGGACGCGCTGTGGTACCCGGTGCAGAAGGCTTCATCTCCTCCTGCATCTCGCAATGCCAGGCGACCGGCGGAAACAGCGGCATTTGCACGCGTGCCTGCGGCTGCATTGTCGATGAAGCGCAAGCGCAGAATCTGTGGCGCGCCATTGCCTCGAACCGGATCGCGCCTGACGAGAATGAAAAATTCGGCGAAATCACCCGCGCCTGCGTTGCCAGAAACGCACCGAAAACACCCTAATCGGCAGGGCGCAGCATGGCTTGCGGCTGCACGATGGCATCGAATTCCTCAGCTGTCACATAGCCCAAAGCCAGCGCTTCATCGCGTAAATTCGTTCCATTTTCATGGGCTTTTTTCGCAATTTCAGCTGCTTTGTCATAGCCGATCTTCGGCACGAGTGCGGTGACAAGCATGAGCGATTTCGACATGAGTTCAGAAATGCGTTCGCCATTTGGACGAATGCCATCGACGCAATTGGTTTTGAAGGAATCGCAGGCGTCCGCCATCAGCGCAATGCTTTCCAGAAGCGCAAATGCGATCACGGGTTTGAAAACATTCAGCTCGAAATGGCCCTGCGATCCGGCAAAGCCGATCGTCACCTGATTACCGAAAATACGCACGCAAACCATGGTCATGGCCTCGGCCTGCGTCGGATTGACCTTGCCCGGCATGATCGAGGATCCCGGCTCATTCTCGGGCAGGAGGATTTCCCCGATGCCTGCGCGCGGCCCACTGCCCAGAAGACGCAGATCATTGGCGATTTTGAACAGACCGGCTGCAGCTGCATTGATGGCGCCATGCACATTCACCAAGCCATCATGGGCGGCAAGGGCTTCGAATTTATTGGGCGCTGAGACGAAAGACAGACCTGTCGCCTGCGCCATGCGAGCGGCAAAAGATTCTGCAAATCCGGATTTCGTATTCATCCCGGTGCCAACCGCCGTGCCACCTTGCGCGAGCAAAAGAAGATCGGGCAGAACCGCGCGCAGCCGCGCCGCACCAAAGGCGCATTGGGCCGCGTAAGCAGAAAATTCCTGCCCCATTGTAATGGGCGTGGCATCCTGCAGATGTGTGCGGCCGATCTTGACGATATTGGCAAAATCCTGGGCCTTGCCGGCAAGGGCGACGCCAAGCCCATCAAGCGCCGGCACAAGACGCTGCGTCATTTCGCGTGCCGCTGCGACATGGATGGCTGTCGGAAAAGTATCGTTGGAGGATTGCCCCAGATTGACGTGATCATTGGGGTGAACCGGGTTCTTGCCACCGCGCCCCTGTCCCAGAATTTCATTGGCGCGACCGGCAATGACCTCATTGGCATTCATATTGGTCTGCGTGCCTGAGCCGGTCTGCCAGACGACCAGCGGAAATTCATCATCAAGCAGGCCCTCGGCGACTTCCTGGGCCGCAGCGACAATGGCTTGCGCGCGTTGCGCATCAAGCAGGCCGAGGTCGCGGTTCACTTCCGCTGCAATGCGCTTGACCAGGCCAAGGGCGTGAACAAGGGGAAGCGGCATGCGCTGCCCGCCAATGCGAAAATTCTGCAAGGATCTTTGCGTCTGCGCACCCCAGTAACGGGCGGCTGGCACATCAATGGCTCCGAAAGAATCATTTTCGACGCGCATCGTCTGGTTCTGGGATTCCATCGGCATCGCTCCAGCGGATCGTCAAAAGCAATCCGGCGATACCGGATCGGCTCAATCGCTGCCCGTGCGTGAGTAGCGGTGACCCATGATGAGCGTATCGAGGCCGGTCTGCCAATTGGCATCGGAAGCGAAATCTGAACTCGAGCCGATGGAGAGCAGTTCGATAAGCCGGTTGCGCGCGCGATTGACGCGGCTTTTCATTGTGCCCACAGCGCAATTGCAGATGCCGGCAGCCTCTTCATAAGACATTCCGGAAGCACCGATCAGAACGAGCGCCTCGCGCTGGTCGGCAGGCAGCTTCTGCAAGGCATCCCGGAAATCGAGAAAATCCATATGTCCGTTTTGTGCGGGAGCCGTGGCAAGTCGCGCTGCAATCGTGCCCTCGGAATCGGCGACTTCGCGGCGGCGCTTACGATATTCGGAATAATAGATGTTGCGCAAAATGGTGAACAACCAAGCGGGCATATTCGTGCCCTCAACGAAAGAACCGAGATTGCTCCAAGCCTTGACCAAGGTCTCCTGCACAAGATCATCAGCGCGATCGGGATTGCCGGATAAGGACACGGCAAAGGCGCGCAGATTCGGAATTGCAGCCAGAAGATCCGACTTCAATTGTGGGCTCGTCTGCCTTGTTCCGGAATTTTCGCTCACTCCTGTCCCTCTTTCCTGGCCTTGGCACCATTGTCGCCTGCCGGCGCCACGCGTGCTTCAAGCGTATCGAGAAGGTCGAGAAATCGATCGGGAATGGGTTGATTGAGCACATCGTCATAAACGGACTTCAATTGCCGCTCGATATAAGTTTTGACGCTTGGCCCAGATTTTTCTGTCCCACTTTCAATGACATGTATCGTCTCTGCGGACGGCGCCGGCGCGGGAGCGAGCGTAACGGAAGCCGGCGCAGCGCTGGTGCGCACAACCGGCCGGGCAGAGATCGCGCGCGGCTTTCTTTTAATATTGTCATCCATCAACAAACCCCTCCAGCGCCGGGTGGCCCTCGGCTCCGTCAGATCGCCAGCCTCATCTGAGCATGGGGCGATCAGGCGGACAACGCATCGCCTCCGGTTTTGGTTCCACGGGGGCTGGAACCAAACAGTCTTTTGAGGGTTAAATGACCAGAGCTCGGCTGCTTGCATCAGAGGCACAAAAATGTCGGTATCCCAGGCGATTTCCTCGCACATTCCGTATCTGCGTCGGTTCGCGCGCGCGCTTTCAGGCAGTCAATCTGGAGGCGATGCCTATGTGCTTGCTACACTTGAAGCAATCGTTGCCGATCCATCTTCTTTTCAACCCAATTCCGATGTGCGCACGGCGCTCTACCGAATGTTTCTGAAGGTCTGGGCGGCCAGCCCCGTGAACGATCAATCGGAAAATGGCGCCTCTTTGCCCGATGAAGAAGGGGCAAGGCACAATCTGGACGCCATTTCGCTGCGACCTCGCATTGCCTTTCTTCTCTCTTCTCTGGAAGGTTTTGAGACAGCGGAAGTGGCACGGGCGCTCGATTGCTCGGCTGCGGAAGCAGCAAATCTGATCGATGCCGCCGGCAAGGAAATTGCCGACCAGATCCGCACCGATGTCTTGATCATTGAGGATGAGCCCTTCATCGCTCTCGACCTGCAAACACTTGTCGAAGAACTCGGCCATCATGTGGTCGGCATTGCCCGCACACATAAAGAAGCTGTGAAGGCCATCGATGGGCAAAAGCCCGGCATGATCCTCGCCGATATTCAGCTTGCCGACGGATCCTCCGGACTTGAAGCGGTGAACCAGATTCTCGGCAATATGGAAGTGCCGGTGATTTTCATCACCGCCTATCCGGAACGTTTCCTCACCGGACAGCCGCCTGAGCCAGCCTTTCTCATCACCAAACCGTTTGGCGTCGATTCTCTCAAGGCCGTGATCAGCCAGGCATTATTCTTCAATCGCCGCTCGAAACGGGCGAGCCTGGTTGTTTCTTGACCCGGCATGGACCTTCACATGCGCCCGGTCAGGAGCAGAATGATGACAATGATAAGCACAACGCCCAAAGCTCCCGAGGGCCCATAGCCCCATCCTCGGCTGTGGGGCCATGACGGGATGGCGCCAAGCAGCATTAAGATCAGAATGATCAGGATGATTGTGCCCAAAGACATGATGCTTACCTCTCCTGCGCGCAGGCCCGATAGACGCTTCCGCCCTGAGCCAAACGCGAGTTTGCAAAGGATCGTTCCGGCGCCGGGTTGAAATGCAAGCCTGTCAGAAGGGGCGCCGCCGGCTGGCGAGCAATAGCGCGGCAGAATCAAACAGCCGATGAAAGGTTGCTGCGGCAAAGGCAGCGACATGTCTGAAGTTCCGCCGGAACCTGACCCCTCACATGACGTTGTCGCTCACGATTTCCCCTTTCACAAACGATCCAGGAGGAAGACATGCAAACGGCCTCGCAGCATGAAATTCACAGCCTCATTGCCTCCGACAAAGTGGAGGGAACCAATGTCCGCAGGCCGAATGGAGACAAGATCGGCGAGATCGAGCGCGTGATGATCGACAAAGTGTCAGGCAAGGTCGCCTATGCGGTCATGAGCTTCGGCGGTTTTCTGGGCATGGGCGAAGACTATTACCCGCTGCCGTGGGAAAAACTGCGCTACAATACTTCATTGCAAGCCTATGAGCTCGATATTTCCGACGAGCAGTTCAAGGATGCACCAAACTATCCTCCGGGCACGGATTACGATTGGTCGCATGAAGGCGGCGGCAAGCGGATCCATGATTATTATGGCACCCGTCCCTACTGGTCTTTCTGAAACCACGCCTCGGGCGAGAGCAGCGGCAACAACTGGAACCAGAGGGCGCACCGGAAGTTGAGCGCAGTCTCTCAACATCATGCATCAGGAGCGCCCGATGGCTGCCATGAAATCCATGGAAGATCTCTTCCTTCATACATTGAAGGATATTTACTATGCGGAGAAACTCGTCCTGCGCATCATGCCAAAAATGATGAAACAGGCATCATCGCTAGAGCTGAAACAGGCCTTCGAAAAACATCACACCGAGACGGAGAAACAGATCGAAAGACTCGATCAGGTTTTCGAAGAATGCAATAGCGCCGCGCGCGGCATCCGTTGCGAGGCGATGGATGGAATCTTGGCCGAAGCCAAAGATATGATGGAAGAGGTGGAAGATGCAGAGGTGCGCGATGCTGGCCTTGTAGCGGCTGCGCAATCTATCGAGCATTATGAAATATCGCGTTATGGCACGCTGGCTGCCTGGGCTCAGCAGCTGGGTATGAAAAACGCCCCGAAGCTTTTGCAGCAGACGCTTGAGGAAGAGAAGAAAGCCGACAGGCAGCTCTCGGAGCTGGCGCTCAAAAAAATCAATCAGAAAGCAGCGCAATAAAAGCGCAAGCTCATCGCCTGTCTCTGACAGCAACCGAAAAAGAAGAAGGGCGCTTTGACAGCGCCCTTTTCAGTTTCTCGAACCGACTTGCCAGCCAAGCCAACCATCAGTAAACGCGGCAGATGTCGCGTCCATAATAATCAATATAGCAACGGTAATAGCGTTGACCGGAAGCAGCACCGATGGCCGCCCCGCCGAGTGCACCGATCGCCGCACCCGCAGCTGCGCCCCCGCCGGTGCCGATTGCAAGACCACCTATGGCTGCGCCAGTGAGCCCTCCGAGCGCCGCACCTGCCAGCGTGCGATCGGCCTGAGGGCTTCCGCAGCCTGCCAGAGCTAGCGCAACAGTCGAAACCCTCATGATTTTCTTCACGGAAATCCTCCATTGCAACGCTGCGCGAGACCTGCCTCAACACGCCTGCAATCAAGGAGTTCCTGAGCCGTTGACGTTGCGTCAGCCATGGGCGGTGCATTTTTTTTGAAAAAGCATCACCTTTGCAGGAACCGCAGCTTTTCCTTCGCGTTTACGGAATGTGATCTTGACCGCAACTGCAAGTGAGACATCCATGGAAGAGAAAAAGAAAGCCTTGCGCGGCTTTGCCGCTATGAGCCCCGAGCGTCAACGTGAAATTGCGCGCAAGGGTGGTGAGAGCGTTCCCAATGAGAAGCGCAGCTTCTCGCAAAATCCTTCGTTGGCCGCAGAAGCCGGCCGCAAGGGTGGACAGAATGTAAATCCAGCCAAGCGCAGTTTTTCACAAAATCATGAGCTTGCATCGGCTGCTGGCCGCAAAGGCGGGCATGCATCGCATGGCGGCAAGAAATCCGCCTCGATTCCGCCGATCTCTGAATAAGAGCCTGCGCAAAAAAATTTAAAATGACGAAAAAGAAAAGCGCTGCATATTCTGCGGCGCTTTTCATTCATGGCATCACTCTTCGGGTGTCGTCTTTACTGCGATCTCTGCTTGGCAGAGGCACGACGATTCCCATGCGACGAATGCCCGCCCTTGCGGCCTGCCTCCGAAGCCAATTGGTGATTTTGTGAGAAGCTTCGCTTCTCGTTTGGGACGCTGCGCCCACCCTTGCGCGCGATCTCTCTTTGCTTGTCGCGATCCATGGATGCGAAACCGCGGTTCGACTTGCGCTCCTGCTCCATATATTCCTCCACGCATTTACCTGAACGGGTAACTGAAGGACAGATGCAACAGTTCCCCCTCAGGCCAAGCCCTATTTCAAACAAAGCTTTCAGACATGTTTTTTGGATATGGGCTGGCAACATCCAGCGACCCATGCTGCGCGCCCGGCTCTTCGACAGGCCTCAGAGACCTGTCCCGAACATGCGAAGAATCTTGAATGAAAATCTATCGGCCGCAGGATCGGGAGCGCCGGCCCAAGATCAATCGTCGTAGCGGATATGAGCGTAAGCGGGATCGGCCGGCGTGCCCTCGAGCGGGCCTCCTCTTTGACCGGGCCGCCACATCACGACCTCTTCGATCTTTTCGGCAAGCGCAAAATCTTTGTCGGTGATGCCGCCGGCATCATGCGTGTTCAAACGCACCTTCACGGCGGGATAAGAGGCATGAATATCGGGGTGGTGCCAGGCTGCTTCCGCCAGATGGCCGATCGTATTGACCACCATCAGAGTGCTCTTCCAGCCGTGTGTGCGATAGATGCGCTCGATAGCGCCATCGACGAGCTGCCAATGCGGCAATGCGTCGGAAAGGCGCGCGCGGATGATGTCGTCGGTCAGAACCTGTCCGCTCATCCGCGCGCTCCCGAATTACTTCTTCTTGCCGTCGGGGCCGAACTGCTTCAGGAACGCAGTCAGATTGGCAATTTCGGTCTCGTTGGTGATGCCAGCGAAAACCATTTTCGTGCCCGGAATCTTGGCGCGCGGATTCTTGATATATTCCGCGAAAGTCGCCTCATCCCAGACGAGGCCGGAATTCTTGTTGGCTTCGGAAAAATTATAGCCCTCGAGCGTGCCGGCCTTGCGACCGATCATGCCGTTGAGCACGGGGCCAACGCCGTTTTTGGCGGTCTCGCCGACCTGATGGCAGGCGCGGCATTTGGCATAGCTCTTCTCGCCAGCCTCAACGTCCTGGGCCATGGCCTGACCGGTGAAACCGATCAGCGCGAAGGCGGCGGCCGCCGCCAAAGAATTCTTGAAAGTCATATCGTCTCCTCGAGCGGAACGCCGTTCCGGGCATTTGTCCTGAATGGGCGCATCGCCATCAGGACTGCCCGCATATGATATGAAGCGCAACCGCGCAACGGCAAGCCCGTCCAACCTCAGAAAAATACAAATGCGCCCTGCCGCGGGCAGCACCCGCCCTTTTTCCATGAAGCCATTGGTTTGGATCGAAAGCATTTTCAGGGGATGGAGAGGCGCAGAGGCGGTTTTTCGCGCCATAAGGCCCCCCTGCCGCTTCATTCAGCCTGTCTTTGAGCATCCGGAAGGCGGGGAACAGCCGGAGACAGGCTCTGGCGCCAAACCATTGACGCTGAGGGCCAGAGGCGCATAAACGGCCTGTCTCAAGATTGCCTGCGGCGCCCGATCGGCCCGCGGCCAGCTGCCGGTAAAAAAATGTCCGCAAACGAAATGGCGGCTGCGCAGCCACTGACGCGTCGCGAAATCATCACGATCATGAGCGGGCTGATGGTGGCGCAATTCATGGGCGCGCTTGAAGCGACAATTGTCGCTCCCGTCATGCCGACTTTCGGCCGCGTGCTCGGCAATGCCGAAATTCTCCCATGGATCGTTACATCCTATCTGCTCGTCGCGACCGCCGTGACGCCGCTCTATGGCAAGCTCAGCGATATTCACGGCCGCCGGCCGATTCTTCTGATCTCGATCGGCATTTTTATTCTGGGCTCGATTGCCTGCGCGCTGGCGCCCAACATGATCGCCTTGGTTCTCGCACGCGGCCTGCAAGGGCTTGGCGGCGGTGGCCTGATCGCGCTCACACAGACCATTGTCGGCGACATGATTCCGCCAAAGCAGCGCGCCGAATATCAGGGTTATATTCAGGCAACCTGGCTGGCTGCCGGCCTCGGCGGGCCAGTGATCGGCGGCTTCTTTGCCGAATATCTGCATTGGTCGATGATTTTCTGGATCAATCTGCCGCTGGGGCTGCTTGCATTTCTGATGACCGACCGCCAGCTCCGGCGACTACCGCGACATGAACGCCGCCATGAACTCGATCTGGCCGGCGCCTTCCTGATCATGGCCATGTCAACGACGCTGATGCTGGCGCTTTCATGGGGCGGAACGCGCTATGACTGGTTATCGCCACAAACGATGGGCCTGATTGCGCTGTCCGCACTTTTGCTGGCCTTGCTTGTCCTGCGTCTGCGAAAGGCGCGCGAGCCTCTGATTCCCATCTCGATCCTTGCTAATAAAATTGTCTTCAACGGCACGCTTTCTGTCTGTTGCGCGATGAGCGTTCTCATCGGGCTGATCATTTATCTGCCGATCTATTTTGAAGTTGTGCTCGGATTTCCGGCTGACCGCGCAGGTATGGCTCTTGTTCCGCTCGTTCTTGGCACAACAATCGGCGCGGGATTTTCAGGCCGCTACATGGCGCGGCATGATCATTACAAGCGTGCGCCGATCCTGGGTCTTTGCATTGCTATTGCATCGACGCTTGTTCTCTGGCTTGCCGCCGACCGGCTGCCGCTTGTCATGCTTGAAATCATCTTCGCCTGCCTTTCGATGGGGCTTGGCTCGCTCTTGCCGGTGACAACCACCGCTTTGCAAAATGCTGTGCCGCGTCATGAAATGGGGACCACAATGGCGCTGCTGAATTTCCTGCGCCAATTGGGAAGCGCTTTCGCTGTGGCTGTTTTCGGGACAATCCTGATCGGCCTGTCGGGCGTGGCACGCGGCAGCGCGCATGAATTGCTCCTCCGGTCGGGCAATCCGAACATTCAGGGGCTGGCAAGCGGGTTCAGCCTGCTCTTCCTTTTGACCGGAGCAGCGCTGGCGCTCGCCCTGTTCTTCCTCATCAGGATGGAGGAAAGGCCTTTGCGCGATGCGCATCACCCAAAATAATAGAACAAGCCTAGAGAAGACGCAGAAGCAAAAAAGCCATCTTCTATCTATCTGTTTTAGAGAGCTAAAATTCACTCAATTAAATTTTTTCACTTGGCATAATTTAAAAAGTTCACGTTACGTTTATTAACCATTTAGAGCATATTTGTTTCAAATAGGTTCACAAACCTTAAAATACGTTTACCTTTATCCCTGCGTTCCAAGCGTACTCGCGGCGGCGGGGAGTGAGTTTCATGGCGTATCTCGATTTACCTCTGGGCGGGGGCCCCACGCCAAATGGCGGCAGCCCCGTGGCATACTTTCCCCAAGCGGGCGTCCGTGTCGGCGACAGGGGCCGACCGGCTCCTCTGGGGCAAGATATAGCGTCTCACCTGCAAATCCCGGTTTTCCGGGAACTCGATACGGCGATCGATGCCCAGCATGCGGCCCTTTGGTGTCACATGCGCCCGGCCGGTCCGCCCAGTTTCACCCGCAGCCTGCTCGGCGAATTGCTCGCCATGCATCGCGCGATTGCAAACCAGACCGGCTCGGGCCTGCGCTATTTCATCGGCGCCTCGCGCCTGCCCGGCATTTTCAATCTCGGCGGCGATCTCGTCTATTTTGTCGACTCGATCCGCACCGGCGATCGCGAGCGGCTGCGCAATTATGCAATCGATTGCTGCAAGGTCGCTCATGCCATGGCGAGCGGCTTTGGGACGCCGGTTGTCACCATCGCTCTCGTGCAGGGCGATGCATTGGGAGGGGGCTTCGAAGGCGCGCTCTCCTTCCAGGTGCTCGTCGCCGAGAAAAATGCGAAGCTGGGCCTGCCGGAAGTCTTGTTCAATCTTTTTCCGGGCATGGGCGCCTATAGCCTGCTGGCGCGAAAAGTCGGCGCTGTGCAGGCGCAGCGCATGATCATGAGCGGCAAAGTCTATACCGGCAAAGAATTATACGAGCTGGGCGTTGTCGATATTCTCGCGGAAGACGGCGATGGCGAAGCCGAGGTGCGCCGTTTCATGGCGGGCGGCGCAGCGCGCTATCGCGTCCACCATGCGCTGAAACGCGTCGCCCAACGCTACGATCCGCTCACGCTTGAGGAATTATGCGACATCACTGACATATGGGTGGACACGGCCATGCAGCTGGAGGACAGCGACCTGCGCAAGATGGAACGTCTTGCGCAGGCCCAGCATCGTCGCCTGCAGCGGACATGATCATCTCACATAAGGCATGAGACAAGCGCGCGCCTGCTCGAATTCCGCTTCGAGCTGGCGCATGTGGCGCTCCCCATCCACCACAAGTTCCTGCGCTTCAATGGCGCGCAGATCGAGACATTTGCGATAAACAGCCTGCGCACCGACATTGGCCGCACATGAACGTAACGCATGTGCATGGTCACGGAAGCCATCGACATCGTGAACCGACACCGCCTGCCCCAGTTTCGCCAACACGCCTGCAGCATCCTTGATGAATTGGCTGACGATTTCCGCAACGAAAGAATCGCCGCCAAGCGCAGCCAGATTGCGCAGCGCAACCTCGTCTATAGGTTCGACACCGGCGACAACGCCTGCGCCGGGGCTAGCATCAGGGACCGACGCACCGGCTATGGCTTTATCGCTCCCTTGCGGAAGCTGCGACGAATATTCAGCGACAATGGAAAGCAACTGGCGCGCATTGATGGGCTTGCTGAGACAATCCCTCATCCCGGCCTCGCGGCATTTGCGCGCCGTCTCTTCCGTGACATCTGCGGTCAGAGCGACAATCGGAACGGCATCTGCTGAAGGAACGGCGAAGCGATAGAATTTTGCCGCCTCGATCCCGTTCATCACGGGCATGTTGAGATCCATCAGAACAAGATCGAAATTGCCACTCAGCAGAGCATCGATGGCAAGATCGCCATTTTCCACCATTGTCACACGATGCCCGCCACGCGCAAGAATCTGCTTGATAACAAGCTGGTTTGTTCGATTGTCCTCAGCCACAAGCACGTGCAGGGGATGCGATGCCTGCTCGGGAACAAATTCTTCGGAAACACATGGCTGGGGCTTTAAAAAATCTGCAGCAAGAGCCATGGCCTGCCGCACAACAATATCCTCTGGGACCAGGGGGAGAACAGCGAGGAAATGCCGACGCAAGGCGCGGCTGACATGAGACGGGCAAGCCGAAATGAGAAAAACCACATGCCGGTTGGCATGCAGATCAGCGAGGAAAGTCTCAGAAACATCCCCCGCCGGCAAAAGACGCTCATCGATGAACAGAAGGCCCGGCTCCTCGCTCTCGCTTTTGAGAAGTGAATCGAGTGCGGCAAAGCTTTCCAGCGATCTGAGATTCTCAATGCGATCGCGCAGGCTGCCAAGCAGAGCGCGATCCTGGGAAAAGACATGTGTGACCGGCAGCTGAGCGGGAAGCGCTGACGCATCGGCTGCAGGGCTGACCATAATTTCAAACCAGAAAGTCGAACCTCGCCCTGGCACACTCTCGACGCCGATCTGCCCGCCATGGGCCTCGACCAATTGGCGCGCAATGGAAAGGCCAAGCCCCGTGCCACCGAAGCGATCGATGATCGTCTCATCGGCCTGCGTGAAACTTTCAAAAATGCGAGCCTGAGCGTCAGGGGCAATGCCAATCCCGGTGTCTGTCACCTCAAAACGCAGGCGCAGGCCTTCATCGTCACTTTCGCCGATACAGGACGCCTCGATCAACACATAGCCATGCGATGTAAATTTGATCGCATTACCGACAAGATTGATCAGCACTTCCTCGAAATGACGTGTGCTGCCGACAACTTTGCGAGGCAATAAGGGATCGACATGCAACGCAAGACCGATACCTCGCTCCTGCGCCTGCACCAGCAACATGCTGCGAACATCCCGCAGCAATTCATGCAGATCGAACTCGCCCATTTGCGGCTTTTTGCCGTGCTCCATACGCGACAAATCGAGCAGCGAATTGATCAGCGAGAGAAGCAGCCGGCCGGATTTCCCGATCGTGCGCACCATATCGGACTGATCGCGATTGAGATTCGATCCGACAAGAACGTCGCTGAGCCCGATCACAGCATTCAGCGGTGTCCGTAATTCATGACTGATCGAGGCAAGAAACAGGTTCTTGACCCGACTGGCCTCCTCAGCCTGGCGTTTGGCTTCCGACAGGCGACGGATCAACACGGAGACATAGACTGGAAGGACAATAAGCCCGCACAGCAGGCCCGCACTCAATTCACGATTTTCATACCAGAATGGCGTCGTGGTAACGACAGCAAGAAAAGCACAAAAACCGAATGCGCTTGCAGCAAAAAGATATTTGACGCCAAAGCGGAAGCCATTGCCGAAAATGGCCCAGAGAAAGATCGGATAGACGAAAGACGTGATCTCACCGCCGGCATGCATCAGATAGGCGACGACACCTATATCCAATGGAATGCCAATCAATCGGCGCGCCACGCTGATGCCCGGCTGGGCAAGAAGATGCAGAAAGAGCAGAAACGTCGCTATCGTATAGAGAAAGAAATAGAAGCCTATATCATCGAGCAATTGCCGATGGCCTTCAGCACCCGCCAGATAACCGATGAACAGGCAAAGGAAGGCAACAAGGCTCAAGGCGAGCCGATTGAATGTCAGTTCATGTTCGGAATCGGGACGATTGGAGATACGCGTCCTCACACGATGGATGACGTTTTTTTGCAGCGATGATCTGGCTGTCGTGTGCATGAGGCAAGTCAGGCGCTGGCAGCCAGTGGAGCGCTACAATCCAGCAAGGCAATAAACTCATCGGCCGGCATTGGCTTGCCGAAATAATAGCCCTGCACTTCATCGCAGCCCTCAGCACGCAATCGTGCCAATTGCTCGGCTGTTTCCACGCCCTCTGCAACAATCTCCAAACCAAGGCTCTTGCCGAGCGTCACAATGGCACGAACGATGGCCCCATCATTGGCGTCGGTCGACAGATTGCGGACGAAACTCTGATCGATCTTGATCCGGTCGACCGGAAATTTTTTCACGTAATTCAGCGAGGAATAGCCGGTTCCAAAATCATCGATCGAGACATGGACGCCCAGATCGAGCAATTGCTGCAGATCCTTGGCGACAGAATCGAAATCGCTGACGACGATACTCTCGGTCAATTCGAGATCGAGCCGTGAGGGGGCCAGACCGGTCTCGCCAAGAATTTGCGCCACCAGCAAGGGCATGCGGCGCTTGCGGAACTGCACCGGCGAGAGATTGACGCCCACACGCAGCGCCAATCCGCGCTTCTGCCAGGAATAAGCCTCGCGGCATGCCTCACGCAGCACCCATTCGTTGAGCGGCACGATCATGCCGTTTTCCTCAACGCGATTGAGGAAAATGCCGGGGCCGACAATTCCAACGCCAGGCCTGTTCCAGCGCAGCAAAGCTTCCGCACCGACAATCTGTCCGCTCGCGAGATTGACCTGCGGCTGGTAATAGAGAAGGAACTCGTCATTCTCCAAAGCGCGCCGCAATTCGCCATCGAGCAGCGCATCGTTGCGCGCCCGCGCTTGCATATCGGCAGCATAAAAACAGAAGAAATTCCCCTGCTCCGCCTTGGCGCGATACATGGCAAGATCGGCGTTTTTCAAAAGATCCTCGCCGTCAATCCCATCCTCGGGATGGATAGCGATGCCGATACTGGCACTTGTGCGCAGGCCAGAATTTTCAAAATCCGAAGCACCGGCAACCGTCTCGAGAACGCGGCGAGCAAATTCTGCAGCATCTTCGCTTGAAGCGACATGCGCCTGCAGAATGGCAAATTCATCGCCACCCAATCGTGCCAGCGTGTCTTCACTGCGCATCGCTCCGCGCAGGCGCTCTCCCACAAGCTTGATAAAACGATCGCCGGCCGAATGGCCAAGCAGATCGTTGACAGCCTTGAAACCATCGAGATCGAGCAAGTGCAAAGCGAAAGGCTGGTCGCCCCGTCTGGCGCGCG